>ERZ1026901.784-NODE-784-length-22343-cov-28.310032_pt1 | contig 22343 bp, 19 predicted proteins | sample MGYA00380179_ERZ1026901 | MGnify/ENA primary metagenome ERZ1026901 (study PRJEB33269, sample SAMEA4719815) | human gut metagenome | biome: human-associated habitat; feature: organic feature; material: feces | place: Cameroon | collected 2013-10 ... | reverse complement strand
ATCATTTTTGATATTCAATATCGTTATAACTAATTGATATAATACCAGTTATCAACAATGAGACTTCTCTTGAAATATGAGATAAAGTATCATAGAAGTATCACAAAAATCTCATTTTAAGCGAAAAATATCATTTTCGATGCGGCATTATGCCTTATTCCACGTTATTAAGATAATCAATCATTAAGCCAACTTACGCAAATGGGAAGTTAAAGAAGTTAAAGAAGTTCGTGCCCACTACATGATCCCTTATGGACCAACGTATGGGCATCCGCTGAACAACCAGTGGGCATCAACAGAACAAGCCTTGGGCACACACTGCCAATACGGCGGGCAACGAATGCCCAATTATAAGATTTATTTTGGGCACTATTATTTCTATTTCCAACAAGCATTCAAAGAAAACATAATGAAGAATGCCTACATCAACTTTCGCAAATGGGGAAGTTAAAGAATTTAAAGAAGTTAGAGAAGTTAAAGCCATATGCTTTACAGATAGATATTCAACCAAAAAGGCTGTTGGCTATAACTTCTAACGACCGAAGGGAGTGATAACTTCTTTAACTTCTATAACTTCTGAACTTGCTAAAGTTCAGTATCTGAAAGATAAAGCAGAAGACTGGAAAAAGGCTGAAAAAGTCAAAAATCAGCCTAAAAATGAGACTTCTATGATACTTTTATGATACTTTTTGCAACAAAACATAAAAAGTATCATTTATCATATACGCCTATTAATCAATGAATTACAAATATTTTAAAGCCAATAATGATACTTTGAGACTTTTCTTTCAAAAAAACTACGTAACGTTCTGCCAAGCCTCTATCTATCATAATTGATTTCCATGAACAGACATTATTCGACAGTCTACAAGAGTGGTAACTACGATCTCATTATTTTATAACTGCTCACAATTTGTGACTGGTTTATTGTTATCTATATTATTTGCAATATTTATGTCTTCATTTTGAGGTATCAGCATTGGAACAAAAAAACAAAAGGGAACGACCCCTCACGGACCATTCCCTTTCCAACATTATGTACGAGAAAAAAATTAGTTGTTCTCAGGACGAAGTTTACGTACAGTAACACCAGCCTGCCACATCTCTTTGTTGCGCATAGCCTCGAGTTCTGCGTTCAACTTCTCACGGTAGTCAGGCTGAGAGTTCTTGTCGATAGAAATCTGTGCCTCATTACCTGTCTTAACAGAGTAATACAACCACTCCATAACTGGCTTGATAGCCTCGCGGAAACGAGGAGCCCAGTCGAGCGCACCACGCTGTGCAGTAGTAGAGCAGTTAGCATACATCCAGTCCATACCCTTCTCACCGAAGAGAGGGCCAAGGCTCTGTGTCAGCTCCTCAACAGTCTCGTTGAAAGCCTCTGATGGTGAGTGACCATTCTCACGGAGCACATCATACTGAGCCTCCAACAATCCCTCGATGGCACCCATCAAAGAACCACGCTCACCAGTAAGGTCAGAAGTAGCCTCACGATGGAATGTAGTCTTGAACAAGTAACCGGCACCGATACCGATACCGAAGGCAATTGTCTTCTCCTCAGCCTTGCCAGATGCATCCTGGTAAACAGCATAAGAGCAGTTCAAACCACGACCCTCGCAGAACATAGTGCGGAGAGAAGTACCAGAACCCTTAGGTGCAACCATGATAACATCAATATCCTTTGGTGGAACTACGCCTGTGCGATCGCTCCAGTTGATAGCGAAACCATGTGAATAATACAAAGTCTTACCTGCTGTAAGATACTGCTTAATCTTTGGCCAAACAGCAATCTGGCCGGCATCAGAAAGCAACATACAGATGATAGTACCCTTCTGAACAGCCTCCTCGATAGAGAACAAAGTCTTACCAGGAACCCATCCGTCCTTCAGACACTTCTCATAAGTCTTACCCTCACGCTGACCAACGATTACGTTGAAGCCATTGTCACGAAGGTTGCATGCCTGACCAGGACCCTGAATACCATAACCGATAACGGCGATAGTTTCATTTTTCAATACTTCACGTGCTTTCTCCAATGAAAATTCATGACTGGTGACTACTGTTTCAATTACGCCACCGAAATTCATTTCTGCCATAATAAAAATTTTTTGTGCGACTACTGTTGTGAAGCCGCGGGTTTTACTTATCCATACGGATGCGAGCCCTACTTATTCAAAGAAAGTCTTTTGATCCGTCCACTCCCTATCCAAGAAAGCGGCTATGGGTTTATTCCTTTTATTAATTCGGTTGCAAAGGTAATAAATCATTATGAAATAACCAAATTTTTCTTTCATTTTTTTATAAATTTCGCTTTACTTCTTACAACTTCTATATCTTTTTCAGAATTTTGCATGCTTTTTGTTACTTTTATGCAATATTCATTCTCTCCTACTTTCTCCATATAGAAGTTCAATTTATCGCCTTGATGGCTCTCTGCCACATAAGCAATTTCGAATCTTTGCAGGAAATGGGCCTTATAGTAATCCAAATCAAACAAATCGAGGATGTGCTCGATATATTTCACCGAATTGATATGTCCATTGACGTCCACATCATTATAATAGGTGTCAATGGTTCTGACGAGTTGGGCATCTGCCGACATCTTCACCCTCGAGCTGGCAGCAATGGGACATTCCTTTTCTGTATCGATATACTGAGATATCAAGCCATCGTTGATTGAGAAGATGTCTACAGGCTGACGGCTCTGCGTGTCTATCATAGCCCACACACTCTTGCCGTAACCATATACTTTCTCCTCCTCACCTGTCGGTGATGCACTGCAGATCTTGAAGTCGCGCGCTGTAAAATACTTCATGGCATTCTCCACCCATGTCTCCACTGCGAACTTGTCATACGACTTGGGCATCTCTGTCATCTCAATGGCAAGACGGCTCAATACCCATGTGCGATGGCGAGGCATGAGATAGTTCATACCATATCCCCTGTCGTTGCTATGAAAATCGGCAGCATTCAACAGATGATTGCCCAAATGCCCCATAAACAAGTGACTGGAATAGTCACAATGAAAAGGTTCAGAAAGGAACTCATATCTTCCTACTTTGCTTAATAATTCCATATCTCGTACTTGTTTTATTATATAAAAGTCGTATTTCCATAGTCAGAAGACCATAGAAATACGACTCTTATAATTCATATTTTATACTATTTTCATCACTCTATGAAGTTACTCCTCTTCGCCTTTTTTAAGATAATCGGATACAGGCTCATCATAACTTCTTGTCACAGCAATGCGTCCAGAGCGAGTATATTGCAAGAGACAGTCAAAGCTGTTGAGCTGATGGAACAAGTCGGCGATGTCTTCTGTCAGTCCTGCAAGGAGCACCGTGCTGTAAGTAGGATTTACCTCCATCATGCGTGCATCGTGCTTGCGGATGGTACGCGACACCTCAGGATTTTCCAGCAAGACGGGTGTGGAAATCTTGAAGAGAGCCACCTCGTGGATAAAAATCTGGTCATCTGTGTAATAGTCACTCTTCACCACATCGATCTTTTTCTCTATCGCCTTGTTGATTTTCTCTATCTGCTCCTCGTCACTCCACACCGTAATGGTGTACTTGTGAATGTTCTTGATACTGCTGGCAGATACATTCAAACTCTCGATATTCACCTGTCTACGAGTAAACACGGCTGTAATCTGATTCAGAATACCGGCAATGTTCTCAGAATAAACAAGCAGTGTATATAATTTCTTTTCGTTGTTATTCTCCATAATCTTATCGTTCAAAGAAGTTGATACTTCACCCCTCTTTCACAAGGAGTCGATTCCTCACTCTTCTTGTTCCACTCTTAATAGTTCAACTCGAGCTGCATCTCGTCCACGCTCTTGCCTGGCAGAGTCATAGGCACGATGTCCTCGTCCTCCTTGATGGCGCACTCCAAGAGATAAGGACCCTTGGTGGCAATCATCTTCTCTACCTTTGCCTTCAAGTCCTTGCGGTCGATGACCACATCGTAAGGAATACCATAGGCATGAGCCACCTCTGCATAACGTGGATTCAACATGTGGGTGAACGAACGGCGACCCTCGAACATCAGGTCTTGCCACTGACGCACATTGCCCAAGTAGTTGTTGTTCAGCAGAATCATCTTCACAGGAGCCTGCTGTTCCATGATAGTACCCAGTTCCTGGATGTTCATCTGGAAACCGCCATCACCGAAGAAGCAGCAGATTGTTCTGTCGGGAGCACCGAAAGTAGCACCGATGGCTGCAGGCAAACCGAAGCCCATGGTTCCGAAGCCACCACTGGTGACGATAGACAATTTCTTGGTAAACTTAAAATAACGGCTGCTGATCATCTGATTCTGACCGACATCATTCACGAGCACAGCCTCGTTGTGAGTAGCCTCGGTCACCACATTGGTCACCTCGCCCATCAACAGCGGACCTTCCTTAGGATGAATGTCTTTCTCGATAACTTTCTCCTGCTCCTGCTGGCGATACACGTCGAAAGAGTCGCGCCATTCACGGTGTACATTCTTGTTCAGCAGACGTGTGATGGCTGGCAACGACTGTTTGCAGTCACCGATGACAGCGACATCCGTCTTTATCACCTTGTCTATCTCGGCCTTGTCTATGTCGAGATGAATCACCTTAGCCTGAGGAGCATACTTGGAAGGAACACCCGTGATACGGTCGCTGAAGCGCATACCGATGGCTATCAGCACATCACACTCCTGCGTCTTCATGTTGGTGGCATAAGAGCCATGCATACCGAGCATACCCATGTTGAGAGGATGATTGCTGGGCAGAGCAGAGAGTCCGAGAAGCGTACGGCCTGCAGGGATATCAGCTTTCTCCAAGAACTCCAACAGTTCGTTGTGGGCACCACCAAGTTCCACACCATGACCCACCAAGGCAAAAGGCTTTTTTGCCTTGTTGATGAGTTCGGCAGCCTCAGCCACAGCCTGCTCGTCAATCTTTGGATAAGGATTGTAGGATGTCACCTTCTCACACTTCACTGGTTCCCACTCACAAGAAGCCACCTGGGCATTCTTGGTGAAGTCGAGCACGACTGGACCCGGGCGACCGCTACGGGCGATATAGAAAGCACGGCTTACTGCCCATGCCACATCCTCAGGACGTCTGATCTGATAAGCCCATTTGGAGATTGGCTGAGTAACACCCACCAGGTCTACTTCCTGGAAAGCGTCAGTACCCAGGGCGCCAACACCCACCTGACCAGCAATAACCACAATAGGGGTTGAGTCCATCATGGCATCAGCAATACCAGTCAGCGTATTGGTTGCACCAGGACCACTTGTCACAAGAGTCACTCCCACCTCACCGCTGACTCGGGCATAACCCTGTGCAGCATGAGCAGCAGCCTGCTCGTGACGAACCAAGATGTGATCAAACACCTTATTTTCTCCTCTCGTGTAACCATACAGTGCATCAAACACTGGCATGATGCTGCCGCCTGGATAGCCGAAGATGGTTGTCACCCCTTCTGCCTGCAATGAGCGCATCAATGCTTCTGCTCCTGAAATTACTTCTTTTGCCATTTATACTTATTGTTTTATATGATGAGGGAAGTTAAGTGGGAACTCACTTAACTTTCCTCCGAATTCTCTTAAATTCCTAAAGATACTACTAATCTATGATTCTCACACCACCCTTGTCGGCAGAGCTTACACTCTGTGCATAGGCACGCAAAGCCTTGCTTACCACACGGTTACGCTTCAATGGCTGCTGTGGACGGGCATTGAGTTCCTCATCACTCAACTTCACATTGATGCTGCGATTAGGAATATCGATCACGATAATATCACCATCCTTTATCTTGCCGATGTTGCCACCTGCTGCAGCCTCTGGTGAGATATGACCGATGCTAAGACCTGACGTACCACCCGAGAAACGACCATCGGTAATGAGCGCACACTCCTTGCCAAGATGGCGGCTCTTGATATAAGAGGTAGGATAAAGCATCTCCTGCATACCAGGACCACCCTTAGGACCTTCGTGGGTAATGACAACACAGTCACCCGAGTTTACCTTGCCATCCAAGATTCCCTCGCAGGCATCTTCCTGAGAGTCGAAGCATACGGCAGGACCCTCGAAATGCCAAAGCACAGGGTCAACACCGGCAGTCTTTACCACACAACCGTTCTGGGCAATATTGCCAAACAGCACGGCAAGACCACCATCCTTGGTATAAGCATGCTCCAAATCGCGAATACAACCATTCTCACGGTCGGTATCCAGGCTCTCCCATTGTGCATCCTGACTACCCATCTGGGTAGAGAACTTACGACCAGGTGCAGAATGATAGATTCTGTCGGCCTCTGGGTCGAGTTGACCAGTGGTGATATCATATTTCTTCATCTGCTCGTCGAGAGTATAACCATCAACTCGCATTACAGAGCCGTTGATAAGTCCTCCCTTGTTGAGCTCATTCAATATACCCATGATTCCTCCTGCACGGTTGCACTCCTGCACACTGTACTTCTGAGTGTTAGGACTCAACTTGCAGAGACAAGGCACCTTGCGGCTCAACTGATCGATGTCCTCCATCTTGAAGTCGGCGCCAGCCTCCTGAGCCACAGCCAACAGGTGAAGCACAGTATTGGTACTTCCACCCATGGCGATATCCAAAGTCATGGCATTGAGGAATGCATCACGGGTAGCAATATTGCGTGGCAATACACTCTCGTCGCCATCCTGATAATAAGCATAAGCATTCTTAACCACCTGACGTGCAGCATCCTTGAAGAGCTGAATACGGTTCTTGTGAGTAGCCAGGATGGTACCATTGCCAGGAAGGCTCAGACCAATAGCCTCGGTAAGAGAGTTCATGGAATTGGCAGTAAACATACCCGAGCAACTACCGCATCCAGGACATGCACACTGCTCTATCTGAGTCATCTCCTCGTCAGAGACACTGGTGTCAGCACCCTTGATCATAGCAGTAATCAGGTCGGCATTCTCGCCTTTCCATCGTCCAGCCTCCATAGGACCACCCGAACAGAACACTGTAGGGATGTTCAGACGCATCGATGCCATCAACATACCCGGAGTCACCTTGTCACAATTGGAGATGCAAATCATGGCATCAGCCTTATGTGCATTCACCATATACTCTACAGAATCGGCGATGATATCGCGACTTGGCAGTGAATACAACATACCATCGTGACCCATTGCAATACCGTCGTCTACGGCTATCGTATTGAATTCGGCTGCATAGCAACCCATTGCTTCTATTTCCTTCTTGACAATCTGACCGATTTCATGAAGATGAGTATGACCAGGCACAAACTGTGTAAAGCTGTTCACAATGGCAATAATAGGTTTGCCAAACTGCTCATGTTTCATACCTGCAGCTACCCAGAGTGCACGGGCACCTGCCATTCTTCTGCCTTCAGTACAGACGCTACTTCTTAATGGATGTTTCATCATTTTTGTATCTTCGTTTATTTTGCCTACAAAGATACTGAGTTTTTATGTAATAGCCAACAAATTTCGTATAAACTTTCACAAACACGCGTATTTTGTTACAAAAACAACCTATAATACTTACAATCTATAAGAACTTTGCTACTTTTACTTATCAATCAGTTACTATAAACAAAAAAATCCCTAAGACCGAAGCCTTAGGGATTCCCTATTTTGATATTATTCAATATCGTTTTTAGCGTATTGCTTTCAATTACTCAGCAGCAGCGTTGTCGTTGAAAGTAGATACACGGTTGAACTCAACCTGCTTGAAGAGCTTGTCTGTTGCGCCCATACCCTTAGTAGTCAAACGATCAGCAGCGATCTTGTACTTCTTAACGAGTACGTTCTTAACAGCGTCAGCACGCTTCTGAGAAAGAGCCTGATTGAAGTCCTTGTTACCCTCTGGAGAAGCGTAACCCTTGATCTCAACCTTAGCATCCTGGTGATTCTTCATATACTGAGCGATCAACTCGATGTTAGGCATCTGGCTCTTGTCTACAACAGCCTTGCCCTGACGGAACAATACAGTTGGCTGCAAGTTTGTAGCAGTAGCTGGCTTCACATACTTAGGCTTCTTGTTGCACTCGTCGAGAGCATTCTGAAGATCCTTGATCTGCTTGTCCTTAGCAGAAAGCTGAGCGTCCTTGTCGTTCAAGTCACCACGAAGGCTGTTGATCTGGCTGTTCAAACCATCGATCTCGTTCTGGTCGCGGAGCTGAGCGATTGTGAAGTTGTGAGAACCGTTAGAGTTCTTGAACTTGTAAACGATACCAGCGTTCAACTGGAATGCAGACTGGTTGATGTCGTAAGCAACACCCTCGTAGCCATAACCATTCAAAGACCAGTTCATAGAAGGCTCAACATATACCTGCCATGCCTTAGCCTTGCCCAGGTTGAATGTGAAGTCGATACCAGCCTTAGAAGTAAGAGCGTTGAGCTCCTTTTCATTATCACCAGCAGCTGTACCGAATGTATGACCCCAACCGAAGCCAAATACAGGAACAACCTCGAACAAACGTGGCTCACCCTTGTAACCAGCAAACCAGTTGCTCAAGTTTACAGTACCGATCAAACCTACGTTCATGTAGCGAGCTAAAGTCTTAGACTGTGGCATGTAGTGCTTGCAGTGATCGTTGAAGTAAACATTACCCTCAGCAGCCAAACCGAATACTGGAGTGAACCAGCGACCGATACGAAGGCCAGCGTTTGAGTTCAGGTTGTTCATCCAGCTCTCGCCAGTAGTCTTTACCTGAGCACCGCCGTTGATGCCGATGTAGAAGTTGTCAAATGTCTTGCTCTCAGTAACTGTCTGAGCATTTACTGAAACTGCCATTGCAGCGGCAGCAAACAATAAACCTAACTTTTTCATGTCTCTCTAAAAATTAATTTATTAAAAATGTTATTGAAATCTTTATTATTGCGCAACACATTGCACATTTTTGAAATCGAGTGCAAAGTAATAAAAAAAAAACTTAACTACCAAACTTTTCCTATAATATTTTACATTTGTCCCGTGAAAACTGGAAAAAAAGCACATATTTTCTTCTTTTTGTACGATTGCAAAATAACTTTAAGACTTTCACACCGATTATTCACATCCTATCACAACCTACCAGTCTACTTGCATTTTCAAGATAAAACACAAGTTTTTCCATGCTTCTACGCGCGCGAACATTATTTATTATATATAGAGTTTCAGCAAGTTCTGGAGTTAGGGAAACAAAAAAAAGACCGAGTGCATCACTACACTCGGCCTCCAACAAATTAGAGAGTTATAAAAAATCAAGTATATTGCTACTTGTAGAATTCCTTCTTTCCTGCTGCCAATGTGTTCTTCATCAGCGAGCAGATGGTCATAGGACCTACACCACCAGGAACAGGGGTGATATAAGAACAGTGCTCAGAAACCTCGTCAAATTTGACATCACCATTCAGACGGAAGCCACTCTTACGGGTAGCATCAGGCACACGGGTTGTACCAACATCAATCACTACAGCCCCCTCTTTCACCATATCGGCTGTAACGAAGTTGGGCTTGCCGATAGCGGCAATGATGATATCAGCCTCACGGCACTCCTCCTTCAGGTTGGCAGAGTGAGAATGGCAAACCGTTACGGTAGCATCACCCCACTGTTTCTGCATCATGAGTTGCGCCATAGGCTTGCCAACGATGTTGCTTCTGCCAAGCACTACACACTTCTTACCACTGGTAGGTATCTGATAATGCTGCAACAGGGTAAGAATACCCAACGGAGTGGCTGAGATGAAACAAGGCAGACCAATAGCCATGCGACCTACATTGATGGGATGAAAACCGTCCACATCCTTGCGATAGTCGATAGCCATGATGATCTTCTGCTCATCAATATGGGCAGGAAGAGGCAACTGCACGATGAAGCCGTCTACATCTTCATCCTTGTTCAGCTTGTCCACACAGGCCAACAACTCTTCCTCGGTCACGTCGTCCTCATAACGAATAAGGGTCGACTTGAACCCACACTTCTCACAGGCAAGCACCTTATTCTTGACATAGGTCTCGCTGCCTCCGTCATGTCCTACGAGTACAGCAGCCAAGTGTGGCTGTTTTCCTCCGTTGGCAACAATTTGTGCCACCTCTTCGGCTATCTGCTCCTTAATGGCATTTGCCGTAGCCTTTCCGTCTATCAGTTGCATTTCATTCAATATTAAATAATCAATGTTATGTGTTATCACATTCCTGGCATCTTTGGCATACCGGGCATTCCCTTCATACCCTTCATGCGGCTCATCATGCCTGCCATTCCGCCACCCGTCATCATCTGCATCATCTTGCGGGTCTGGTCGAACTGCTTGATCAGCTTGTTCACCTCCTGGATATTGGTACCCGAGCCCTTGGCGATACGCTGACGGCGGCTGGTATTGAGGATACCTGGGTTAGAGCGCTCCTTAGGAGTCATACTCTGAATGATAGCCTCAACGCTCTTGAACGCATCATCAGGAATATCCACATCACGGATGGCCTTGCCTAAACCAGGAATCATACCAGCCAAATCCTTGATATTACCCATCTTCTTGATTTGCTGTATCTGAGCATAGAAGTCGTTGAAGTCGAACTGGTTCTTGCGAATCTTCTTCTCCAGTTTCTTTGCCTCCTCAAGGTCGAACTGCTCCTGAGCACGCTCTACCAACGAAACCACGTCACCCATACCGAGGATACGGTCGGCCATACGGGCAGGATGGAACACGTCAATAGCCTCCATCTTCTCGCCAGTACCGATAAACTTGATAGGCTTGGTTACCACTGTACGGATACTGAGAGCAGCACCACCACGGGTATCACCGTCAAGTTTGGTAAGAACCACGCCATTGAAATCGAGACGGTCGTTAAACTCCTTGGCTGTATTGACAGCATCCTGACCTGTCATCGAGTCAACTACGAAGAGAGTCTCGTCGGGACGAAGATGATTCTTAAGACCGCTGATCTCGTTCATCATCTGCTCGTCAATAGCCAGACGACCGGCAGTATCGACGATAACAACATCGTTGCCATTGGTCTTAGCCTGCTGGATGGCATGGTCGGCAATGACACAAACATCCTTGTTCTCAGGCTCACTGTATACAGGAACACCCACCTGCTCTCCTACCACCTTCAACTGGTCGATAGCAGCAGGACGATAAACATCGCAAGCCACGAGCAATGGCTTCTTGCCCTTCTTGGTCTTGAGCATATTGGCAAGCTTTCCACTGAAGGTGGTCTTACCAGAACCCTGCAGACCGCTCATCAGGATGATGGCAGGATGACCTTCGAGCTTCAGAGGAGCTTCCTCGCCTCCCATCAACTCAGCCAGCTCGTCGTGAACCAGCTTTACCATCAACTGACCTGGCTTTACAGCCGTGAGCACATTCATACCAAGTGCCTTTTCCTTCACCTTGTTGGTGAATTCCTTAGCTACCTTGAAGTTGACGTCGGCGTCGAGCAAAGCACGGCGTACGTCCTTCATGGTCTCTGCCACGTTGATTTCGGTTATCTTACCCTCACCCTTCAGAATCTTGAAGGATCGTTCCAGTCTATCACTTAAATTTTCAAACATTTTAAATTCTTTTTTTATTTTGGCTGCAAAGTTACGAAAATAATTTCGAAAACCCGATATTAGTAGCCAAAAAAGCACGCCAAATCTGTCACTTTCGGATACTTACCGACTGTTCTACCGACACGCGTACCTTTTTTGATGATTTTTCGTCATTTACAGGAAGCTGCTCCTTCCCTTGTTCCTTGTTTTTTCCTTTACCTTGCTCCTTGCCGGGATTCTTTTCCGGCACATTGCCCTGCCCATTTCTTTCTCCTGCAGTTTTAGCCTTTTCTGCATCAGATGCAGCGGCAGGTTGCCGGGGAGATTCTATAGGCTCCACGCTCAACTTCATCATGCTGCCATTTGCCTGATATTTCTTGCCTGTGGCCTTCTCGTAGGCAGCAACAATGGGATCTTTGCGATCCATCTCGCCGAATATCTTTTGAGCCTCTCGCAGGTGCTTGCTGTCACGTCTGCCCCTCTTGTCAAGCATCTTGGCCAAGTCGAAGCTCGCTCCGCTGGGAGCATTTGCCCCACCTATCTCAGCCTGCCGGTGCGCATCGTTCTGAATGCCCTTGATGCCAGGCATATTCTCTCCCCACACTTCCACCTCTCTGAGTTGATGGCTCTGTGGCAGCAGAAACACCGTATCGGGGAGATTCTTCAGATAGATGGTAGTCTTCAGAAAGCCCGGTTTCGACACCGTAGCACTGTCAAACTGATACTTCATGGTCCAGTAACCTCTGTAGTCGGTACGTGCCCAATGATTGTTATCGGTATGAATCAATGCTTCACGCACAGGCACATGGTCTTCGGCATTGGCTATGACGCAGGTTTTCTGTGCCCTGACCATTGCCACAGCCCAACATACCAACACGATCATCAATATCGTCTTCTTCATTCGTTTTTCGTTTTATCTTATTGAACTTCTACAACTTACATAAGTTGAGTTATGCCTACAAAAGTAAATAAAAAAATAATATCTCCCAAAACCACCAATGAGTTTTGGGAGATATTAATGCGATTTAAAAGTCTATAACGTTATTCTGCGTCTGTCGTTCCGCTCTTCTCGATGCGCTTTGCCTCTTCGAGCAACTTGATGGCATCGACATATTGAGCAATACCCTGAGCCACCTCCTTGGCAGCCTTCATGGCAAGCACTACAGTCTGAGGACGATGTACCACGTCGCCTCCGGCAAACACACCTCTGCGGGTTGTCATACCAAAAGGACGCTCCACCACCTTGACATAACCTTTCTCGTCAACCTCGATACCAGCAGTAGTAGAGACAACACGGTTGGCAGGACGTGATCCGATAGCTAAGTAGATACGGTCGAATTTCTCTACACGCTCACCTTCCGGAGTATTGAGCACACAACTTCCCAGTCTTCCGTTCTTACCCTTGAGGAAAGCCTCAACAGTAGTTTTCCATTCAAACTTGACCCCCTCCTTCACAGCCTCATCATACTCGCTCTGTATGGCAGGCATCTCTTCCTGAGTCTTGCGATAGAGTACAGTCACATCAGCACCCAGACGAATGGCAGTACGTGCAGCATCCATGGCCACATTTCCTCCACCTATCACGCCCACCTTCTCTCCATCACGAAGAGGCACCATGTCGCGTGTCAAGGCTCCCTCGTTATAGGCATTGACATTGTGCAGAAAATAAGTACTCTGGCTCACACCATGCAACTTGGCACCAGGTGTAGAGTCCATATTCTGAGGTACGCTGGTTCCTGTTCCCATGAAAATGGCATCGTAGCCAGCACGGAAAAGACTGTCTATAGTCACATTGTTCTCACCCACCATGCAGTTGGTGATAAACTGTACACCGAGAGCCTCTATCTTGCTCACCTCAGCACGTACCACAGCCTTGGGCAGTCGATATTCAGGAATACCATACATCAGCACACCACCAGGCTCGGCCTGTCCTTCGAAGATAGTGACATTGAAGCCCTGACGTGCCAAATCACCAGCAACAGTAAGTCCGGCAGGACCAGAACCGATGACAGCCACACGTCCACGAGTCTTCTGTGGAAGCTTCTCGCGAGAGAGGTTCATCTTGGTATCGAAGTCGGCAACAAACTGCTCCAACTTTCCTATCTGTACAGGTTTTCCCTTCTTGCCCAGCACACAGTTGCCCTGGCACTGTTTCTCGTGTGGACATACACGTCCACAGATTGCAGGCAGGTTGCTCTTGGCATTGATGATAGACATAGCTGCACCCATGTTACCCATGGAAAGTTCATGCACAAAGTCGGGGATATCATTTCCGATAGGACATCCTTTCTTACATTGTGGCACCTTACAGTGGAGGCATCGCTTGGCTTCCTCAATAGCCTCACGTGTAGTGAAGCCCTCGTTTACCACCTGGAAACCAGCCACCTGTTCTGCAGCCGCAGTTGTTTCTTCTGCTGTTGCCTGCACCTTGTTATTCTGTTGCTCAATCTGTTCACTCATAATCTAATCTTTTAATCAGTTGAAAAACAACTTTTATCAAATTGTAGTTTGCGGGTGCAAAGTTACAGCAAATCGAAGACAAAACAAAATAAAAAGTGAACTTTTTGTTTTTATTGTTAAGATGCAGCGTAACTTTGAGGAGTTTGTTTATAACCCACAAGCCCATACCAAAGAATGACGAACTCGCAGAAAAGAGGAATGAGCCAGGTGAATTGCCATGAGCCGACATAATCAGCCAACAAACCTTGGAGCACAGGGAAGACAGCACCACCGAAGACACCCATCATAAACACACCTGAAGCCTTGGAAGTGTATTCCTTCAAACCATCAACAGCCAAAGTAAAGATACAGCTCCACATCACACTGTGAAACAATCCCACAGCAGCCATTAACCAAAGATTCTCAGTAACCATGGAGGTGACCATCAGGGCAATGGCTGCCACAGTCACAAAGATGAGCATCGGACGAGGTGCCACATTCTTCAAACCAGCCGATACCATTCTGCCTATCATGAAGCCACCCCAATAGAGCGTGGCAAGAAGGGCCGGTGACACATTGTAACCAAGTCCCATCAAATCCATCGCATGCAGATTCATATTGTTGCCGATACCCACCTCTGTTCCTACATAGAAGAAGATGGTAATGACACCATATTTCAAATGGCGGAACGACCAGATACTACGTTCTTTGCAGTTTTTAGAATCGATGGCTGCAGCAGTCTTACCTTCTGATTCTGCATTCGAAGAATTTTCTCTCGTACCCTCTATATCAGGAAGATTCGCTTTAGAAGTACTCCATGTGGTAAAGGCTATGATAAGCATCATCACAAGGAAAGGGACAGTAAGTTGATCGGCAGAAACACAATCCAGAGACACGCCTGCAAACATCACACCTGTAACAAAGAAAGGAGCTATCGTAGTACCAAAAGAGTTCACAGCACAAGTAAAATTCATACGCTGCACGGGTTGGGTTCCCGGCAAAGGATAGGCTGCGATATAGGGATTGATAACTACCTGAAGCATTGCCGCTGCCGTACCCATCAGATAAGATCCTACAAGGAAAACGAAATATCCGAAAGGTACAAAATCCTGTGAAAGATGCACACCTGCCCCACCCCAATATTCAGCAATAACCGCCGAAGCAAGATAGAAGGCAAGTCCCAGCACCATGACCATCATCGAACGGACAAGCGTCTTTTTATAACCTATCCTGTTAAGCAGACGTCCTGTCCTCGCACTATTGAGCAAATACCCCAGGAAGAAGGCAAAGGAGATAAGTGTTGCCAGGAAATTCTTAGTAGCAGCCACTTTCGAAAGAAAGGCTACCTGCAGAGGCCCCTGACACTGTCCGTTGACGGTAGTGAGAAAGCCCACTATGAAATATATGAATGTCAAGAGAAGGAAAGGTCCCGCACTCTTGAGCGTTATCGACTGTTTCATAATCATTTAGGTTTTTATAGCAGAGAGTATTGTTTTTCATCAGGTGCTTCGAGGACAGCAACATCCTCGGAAGCACCTAACTCTTATTTTCCGAATATCTTCACCAGATTACAGGATTTCTTCCTCCAAAACCTTCATCGCACCCTTGGCCTTGATGTCTTCCACCATCTTCAGGTAAAGCTCTACAAAATGAGAAGCTGCCTTGAGGTCGGTACTTGTAAAGGCAGAGATGGCAAGGAAATCGAGTGCATCATCGCTATCTATGGCCTTTTTGTCTGCTTCGGTGAGCCAAGGATCAGCTACCTCGAAAGCATCGCCGTTGTCATCCACCTGATATTTCAGATAATGACGGTAAGCAGCAAAGAGATAAGCCACACGCTTGAACTCTACATCCTGGCGCTTGCCAGAGGCATCATCAGCAATCATCTTCTCCAAGTTCGGCATAACGTAAACAGGGAACTTGCTGGCACCATCGAAACAGAGGCGTGCCACCTGATCGCTTACCATGCGATTGCCAAAACGCTCTACCAGACATTGCTTGTACTCCTCCAAATCGGTATTCTCGGGAGCTGGCACATAAGGAGTAATGTCCTCATCCATAAAAGCACGTACAAACTTGCAGATTCTTTCATCGTGCATCGCTGCGTCTACTTTACGATAACCACTCAGGAAGGAGGGATAAGAAAGCAAGGTATGGGAAGCATTCAGGAGAGACAGCTTCATGTTCTCGAAAGCCGTCACATCGTCGGTCATCTGGGCACCAACAGTTTCCCAGGCTGGGCGACCTGCTGCAAAGTGATCTTCTACCACCCACTGGATGAAGTCTTCGCAATATACAGGTGCCTCATCGCAAGTACCATTCTGGGCATTCAGTCGCTCGACATCCTCGGGACGAGTGGCTGGGGTAATACGGTCAACCATCGAGTTGGGGAATGTTACATTCTCATTCATCCAGGCAGCAAGTTCCTTGTCCTGAGCCTCAACAAAGGTCATGAAAGCCTTTCGGGCTGTATTGCCATTGTGCTGCAGATTATCGCAAGAGAGGATGGTAATCGGGCCATTGCCCGCAGCCTTGCGACGACGCAATCCTTCTGCTACATATCCGAAGGCTGTGACAGGCTTGGCTGGGTTCTGGATATCATGTGCCACCTGCTCATTGTCAAGCATGAACTCACCTGTTTGACGAGAAATATTATATCCACCCTCAGTAATCGTGAGTGTGATTATCTTGATGTCCTTTGATGCTATCTTATCCAGTATCTGTTCCTGCTCCTCAATACCCCAATAGAGTTCTACGAGCGCACCCAACTGATACACCTGGATACTGTCATCTCGCCCACATACGGTAAGGGTGTACTCTCCGTCCTGCTTCTTCAGGGCATGATAAAGACGCTCGTCACTGGGAAGAATCATCGCTCCACAGATACCCCAACTCTGCTGGGTGTTGTTCTCCAAGAGTTTACTGGTCATATACTCCAGATGAGCACGATGGAAGTTGCCTACTCCGAAGTGCAGAATACCTGCCTTTACCAAACTGCGGTTATAAGAATAACCATTTACTACCTGATTTGTTTTTGCTGTTTTAGCAGTTACTAAATTTGCCATAATTGTATTGATTGTTAGTTATTAATAATTTTCAGTCTTTCCACGAGATCAAGCCGTTTGGGTTTCCTGTAAAAAACAGGTCTCGTTTTCTATGGCAAAGATAGATGAAAATCAGAAATGAACAATGAATAATTATTGGCAATTTTCTGCAAACGTTCCCGCAATCGTTTCCAATTTCTGCAAACGTTTTAAAAAAAAGCGACGGAATATTATAGCCTATTCACCCGTCGACTCCCTGCACCGCATGGTAGTCTTCAGGACGATCATCTTGTTTTCTGTCTCTGGATTGTTGATTTTCTCCATCACAAGTTCGGCAGCCTTTCGTCCCATTTCCTCGAGAGGAGGCTCCATGGTCGTGATTTGCGGAGAGACGATGGTGGACAGTTCGGTACCTGAAAAACTTGCAACAAAGATATCTTCCGGAACCCGCTTACCCAAAGCACGAAGCCGGTTCTGGGCGCCTATAGCCAAGGTGTCAGTAAACGCGAATACGGCATCAAATTCCACCTTATTATATATAAGGCGGTCTATGGCATCAGCACCATCCTTGAACGTCATGCCTGTCTTCACGGTCAGGGAAGGGTCGAAGAGACGAAATTTCTCCATCGCCTCACGATAGCCCAAACCTCTTTGATAAGCATTATAGATATCGTCAGGTCCTTGAATATAGGCTATACGCTTTCTGCCTAAACGGATAAGATGCTCCACCATGAAATAGGAGTCTACATTGTCTTCCACCAACACCTGAGACACATCCATACCATAAGGAATGCGGTCGTAGAACACAATAGCCATACCAGCTTCCTCCAACTGCCGATATATCTCAATGTTCTTGCGGTAACTGCAGAGACTAACGATCAACCCATCCACCATAAACTGTTCCATCATCTTCAGATTTTCCAGTTCCCTGTCGGGATTCTCGTCACTCTCGGCTATCATCACCTTCTGGTTCTTCTTGTAGAGAATCTCTTGTATTCCGCCTATCACCTGTGAAGCATAAGGTGTATGCATCTCAGGCACAATGACACCAATGGTATTAGTGCGACCCATCTTCAAGTTCATCGCCACAGGATTACGCTTGTAACCAAGTCGCTTTGCTTCCTCCTTCACCATGTCTCGCGTCTCTTTGCGTATGTTCTTGTCATCGGTCAATGCTCTGGAAACGGTAGAAACAGAAATACAGAGTGAACGAGCAATGTCTTTAATAGTTACATGTTTCATTATTATGTTTTTAGAGATAAACGTTTGAATATTGAAGTTTCCAATGCAAAAATACAACAATTCTGCTAAAATTGTATCTTTTTTAGAAAAAAAATAAAAAGACTCATCAAAATGCCATCTGAATATTACATTTTATTGCATTGATTTCAAACTAAAAAAAATGAGAACGATTGCAAAATATTTCAACTCTATTTTTCTACATCTTTTATTTTTCATCCTTATCAAAAAGCTATATCTTTGCAGTTGATTTTTCAGCTAAGACCTTGGCTATATGCCCATTGAAAAATAAATCTGCAAATATTAGTAATTCCCAAAATAATCGTAGTTATGAGTATTAATATCAAGAGAAATCAGTTGAAAAGAGTCGTGATTGTTGGTGGCGGACTCGGAGGCCTTCGTTTGGCAGAAGACCTCAGCAAGGCAAACCTTCAGGTGGTGTTGATTGACAAGAACAACTTCCATCAGTTTCCACCACTTATCTATCAGATAGCTTCAGCAGGTATCGACCCTAGTTCCATCTCCTTCCCATTCCGCCAGATTTTCCGCAAGCGCAAGAACTTCTACTTCCGAATGGCAGAAGCGAGAGCAGTATTCCCAGACAAGAAGATTCTGCAGACTTCTATCGGCAAAATCGAATACGACTATCTGGTGTTCGCAGCAGGAACCACTACCAACTTTTATGGCAATGCCAACATTGAGAAATGGGCAATTCCAATGAAAACTGTTTCTGAGGCGATGGGATTGCGCAATGCCCTGTTGAGTAACCTGGAACGTGCTTTGACCTGTGCTACGGAAGAGGAGCGACAAGAACTGCTGAACGTGGTGATTGTGGGCGGTGGTGCCACAGGTGTGGAGATTGCCGGAGCCCTCTCTGAGATGAAGCGCTACGTGATTCCTTACGATTATCCGGATATGGACTCATCCCTGATGCACATCTATCTTCTGGAAGCTGGCGACAGACTGCTCGCCGGAATGTCGCAGGATTCTTCCAAGAAAGCATACGATTTCCTTACCAGCATGGGTGTGGATGTACAGTTTGGCAAGATGGTAACTGATTACAAGGACCACAAGGTTCTGATGAAGGATGGACAGGAGATTCCTACCCGCACTTTCCTTTGGGTATCTGGCGTAAAGGCGCAACCTATCACCGGTATCGACGGCGACAAATTAGGTCGTGGTTTCCGAATCGTAGTAGATGAGTTCAACCGCATACCAGGCATGGATGGTCTCTTTGCCATCGGCGACCAAAGTATTCAGACCACAGACCCAGCCTATCCAGGCGGTCATCCACAGTTGGCTCAGGTAGCCATTCAGCAGGCTGCACTTCTGGCAAAGAATATTCAGAAGATAGCAGAGGGAGCAGCAGATTCACAGCTCAAGCCATTCCGCTACAAAAACTTAGGTTCAATGGCTACTGTAGGTAGGAACAAGGCAGTAGTAGAGCTTGGCAAGTTCCACAGTCAGGGCTTCTTTGCCTGGCTATTATGGTTGGTGGTACACCTGCGCTCCATCCTTGGTGTAAAGAACAAGATGATGGTAATGCTCAACTGGCTCTGGAAGTACGTGAGCTACAACGACTCCATCCGAATGATTACCTACGCCACAAAGCCAAAAGAGGTGCGCGACCGATTGAAGCGAGAGCAGACCACTCACCTCGGCACCGACTTGCTGGAGAATGAGGAAGATTGAATTCTTCCTATTAGTATCATCATTCTCTATCCAAAAAACAGTTTCATTATATAAGTATCATATCCTCGTAAGTCCATTTTTGCTTACGAGGATTTTTTATATAATAGGTGTATAGCCATAATTTATGTACATCCTGCAAACGATTGCAATAATTGGAAACGATTGCAGGAACGTTTGCAGAGTATAATTTATTTTTTTTATTGCAACAATAGGAAAATGCGATTATCTTTGCAAAAGAAACCAAACAACATCTCTAACAATCTTAAAGTAAAAATGACAATGGAAAAGAAACAATTAGTGATAGGTATCGGTGAAGCTCTCTTCGACATGCTTCCTGAAGGTAAAAAACTCGGTGGCGCTCCTGCCAATTTTGCTTACCACGTTTCGCAGTTTGGACTCGAGAGTTATGCTGTCAGTGCGATGGGCGATGATGAACTGGGAAAGGAATTAGAGAAGGAACTCAACGATCACCATCTCAACTATCAGATAGAAAAAGTAGCCTACCCTACAGGCACCGTTCAGGTTTCGCTCGATGCCAACGGCATTCCTTGTTACGACATCAAGGAGGGAGCAGCCTGGGACAATATCCATTACACTCTAGCCCTGGAAAAATTGGCAAAGAATTGCACCGCAGCCTGCTTCGGCTCGTTAGCTCAGCGCAACGAAGTTTCCCGCAACACCATCTACCGTTTCCTCGACAATATGCCTGAAGGAGAAGATATTCTCAAGATTTTCGACATCAATCTGCGTCAGGGTTTCTATAACAAAGAGATTATCACCGAAAGCATCAAGCGATGCAATATTCTAAAGATCAATGATGAAGAGCTGATCACCGTTAGCCGCATCTTCGGTTATCCGGGCATCGACCTGGAAAACAAATGCTGGCTTCTCTTAGGCAAGTACAATCTGAAGATGCTCATCCTTACTTGTGGCGTAAATGGCAGCTATGTGTTCACCCCTGGTGAAGTTTCATTTATCGAGACACCAAAGGTGGAAGTGGCTGACACAGTGGGTGCTGGTGACTCCTTTACTGGTGCTTTCGTGGCAAGCATACTGAAGGGCAAGAGTGTAAAAGAGGCACATGAATTGGCAGTAAAGGTTTCAGCATTCGTCTGTACACAGAACGGCGCCATGCCTGTATTACCAAAGGAATTTTGTAGATAAACCATGAATAGAATTGTAGTTATTGTTTTAATGATGGCAGCTTGTCTGGGGAATGCCCAGGCGCAGCTCCATCTGAAAGCCAACGTACAGAACAATCATCTGTGGCGTGGCATGGAAGTTTCCGATGGCGTCGTCCTCCTCACCGACCTCAGTTACACGATGGCCAACGACCACGTTACCGTGGGACTTTGGGGCGGCTGCAACTCGGAAGGCTCCTACAAGGAGTTTAATCATTATCTGAATCTGAAAGCTGGCGGTTGGGGATTAGCCCTATGGGACACCTACAACTTCTCGCCTGGTGCTACATATAATAACAAAGAATACTGGAACTACTCTGCTCATACCACGGGGCGTTTCCTCGATGCTACTTTGAGCTATCGATTTCAGGGAGAGAAGTTTCCGCTGCTCCTGAGCTGGTCAACAGTTGTCTTCGGACGTGACCGCAACAGCGACAATACAAAACAGAAATATTCCACTTTCGCCTATGCGGAATATCCTATCTACCAGAAAGATGGATGGAAGGTTGATGCGGGAGTTGGTGGAGCCTTCGCATTGAACAGAGCTGGCGAGGATGCACATTTCTTCGGAACCACGGCAGGCATCGTTCACGTATCGCTGCAGGCATCCCACGATCTCAAACTCGGCAACTACACCGTTCCGGTTTATGCCAAGGGCATGTGGAATCCCCAGAGCAACCAGAGCTATTTCCAGATTGGAGCCGAAATCATCCGCTTCTAAATCTTCAATACACAGAAAGTTTTATCATAACAATCATCTAAACACAAATTCATTATGAAAATCAAAGATTTTACTACAGGCGTGCAACACATTGGCATTCCTACCAACGACATCAACAAGACCATTGAGTTTTATCATGCTCTGGGCTTTGAAACTGCCCTTCGCACCGTAAACGGCAATGAGGAAGTAGCCTTCCTCCAGCTCCACAACCTCATCATTGAGACCTACCAGAACCACCAGGCTAAGATGGAATATGGAGCCATCGACCATATTGCCATCGATGTAAAGAACATCGAGGATCTCTTCCAGGTTGTAAAGGAAGCAGGAACCTTCAAGATGCTGAATCAGCAAGTCAACGGTCTTCCATTCTGGGAGAACGGCGTTAAGTTCTTTACTATCGAGGGACCTAATAAGGAGAAAATAGAATTCTGCGAAAAACTATAAACCATAGCTAAGAAAAAGGCGAAGAGGGTGTGTCATAAGTCTGTGACACACCTTTTTTTATGTGTTTTTCTGTATGTT
>ERZ1026901.779-NODE-779-length-22429-cov-23.248726_pt1 | contig 22429 bp, 22 predicted proteins | sample MGYA00380179_ERZ1026901 | MGnify/ENA primary metagenome ERZ1026901 (study PRJEB33269, sample SAMEA4719815) | human gut metagenome | biome: human-associated habitat; feature: organic feature; material: feces | place: Cameroon | collected 2013-10 ... | reverse complement strand
AGTCCAAGAAAAATTTTTAGTTATTTGAGTTGTCTACTTGACAAGGGGCTGATCAGAGAAGCAGAGCTGGGGGCTTTTTTTGTTGGCAGTCAGAGGGGGCTTGAAGCAGAGAATAAGTTCATGTATTCTTTTCTTCTCTCTGTATTTTTATCCTCGGAATATGGTATAATATACTATATATAAAACACAGGAGTAGAGTAGATAATGATTTATGGTTTGCTTGCTTTGCTGGTGGTTCTTGTGGATCAGGCAACAAAGCATTTTGTAGTTCAGCATTTTGCTGTAGGGGAGAGCGTTCCGGTGCTGGAAAATATTTTTCACTGGACGTTTATTTTGAATCGTGGCGCGGCCTTCGGTATGCTGGAGGGCAGCCGCTGGCTGTTTGTTGTTATCGCACTGGCTGTGATTGGCGGCGTGCTGTATCTGCGTAAGGAGATTGAGCAGAGCGGCGTGTTAGCCTGCATGGGCGCAGCGCTGTTTACCGGCGGCGCAGTGGGCAACCTGATTGACAGGACGCTGCATGGCGTTGTGATTGACTTTTTTGATTTTCGTATCTGGCCGATTTTTAATGTGGCAGATATTGCTATTTGTACAGGAGTAGGTTTGATTATATGGAGCATCTTGAAGACGGAATTGCTGGAGAGCAAGAAAAATTAATTATTACTGAAAATGAGGCCGGCCAACGCGCCGACGTTGGTCTGGCAGCGCTGCTGGAGCTTACGCGCTCGAATATGCAGAAGCTGCTGGACGAGGGACGTGCTGTGCGTGGCGCTAAGGTTCTCAAGTCGAATTATAAGCTGAAGCTGGGCGAGGAGATTACCGTGACGCTGCCTGAGCCGCAGCCGCTGGATGTGCAGCCGGAGAATATTCCGCTGGATATCATCTATGAGGATGAGGATGTCGTGGTTGTTAATAAGGCGCGCGGCATGGTGGTGCATCCTGCTGCCGGCAATTACAGCGGCACGCTGGTGAATGCGCTGCTGTATCATTGCAAGAATTTGTCGGGCATCAACGGTGTTATTCGTCCGGGCATTGTGCATCGTCTGGATAAGGACACCAGCGGCATTATGATTTGTGCGAAGAATGATGCGGCGCATGTGTCGCTGTCGCAGCAGATTCAGGCGAAAACGGCGAAGCGTACCTATCTGGCCGTGGTGCGTGGCAATATCAAGACGGACAGCGGCGTGATTGAGACGCAGATTGCCCGCGATAAAAATGACCGCAAGAAGATGGCTGTGGTCAAGGAGGGCGGCCGCGATGCCGTGACGGAGTATGAGGTGCTGGAGCGCTTTGGCAAATATACGCTGGTGCGCTGCAGGTTACGTACAGGCCGCACGCATCAGATTCGTGTGCATATGGAATATCTTGGCTATCCGCTCGTGGGTGACCCGAAGTATTCACCTATGAAGACGCAGTTTGCGATTAAGGGCCAGGCGCTGCATTCGCAGACGCTGGAGTTCACGCATCCGCGTACAGGCGAGAGAATGCAGTTCGAGGCTCCGCTGCCGGAGGATATGCATAAAATTGTTACCAGACTGCACTTAGGGCAGTTTAATTAATATATCCATATTGACCTGTGGTGCTCTGAAAAATGAGGGGAGCTGTTAGGTCGAAAATAATCAGAAGAGGTGACCAAAATGGGTAATTTTGTTAAAAAAAATGTCATTATGGATGCCGACGCTATGCGCCGTGCAATTGTACGTATTTCGCATGAAATTATTGAAAGAAATAAGGGCGTAGAGGATGTTGTGCTGGTGGGTATCCGCACTCGCGGTGTGCCTATCGCTGAGCGTCTGGCTGCAGCTATCAAGAACATTGAGAATGTAGAGCTTCCGGTAGGTATGCTCGATATCACCTTGTATCGCGATGACCTGTCTACGCTGGCATATAATCCGATTGTGCATGGCACCGAGATTGACCTCGACCTGAACGGCAAGACTATTGTGCTTGTCGACGATGTGCTGTACACCGGCCGCACCATCCGTGCAGCCTTGGACGCTGTTATTGATATGGGCCGTCCGAAGGCTATCCAGCTGGCAGTTATGATTGACCGCGGCCATCGTGAGCTGCCGATTCGTGCTGATTTCGCCGGCAAGAATGTGCCGACCTCGCATAAGGAATCTGTAGAGGTTCATCTGGAAGAGCTGGACGGTGCTGATGAGGTTGTTATTGGCGATATTGAATAAGCCGGATAAATTTTGGAGGAAAAGCTTATGCAGCAAGCAGAAAAATTGCGCAATGAGGCTTTAGGGCAGACGCTGGTGCAGAATATGCAGCGTCGTGGCTTTGATGCTTATTATTGCGCTGATAAAGAGGCTGCCTTGGCGAAGGCGCTGGAGCTGATTCCGGAGACGGATGTTGTCAGCTGGGGCGGTTCGGTTACGCTTGCCGAGACGGGCGTGCTGGACGCTGTGAAGAGCCGCAATCCTGTTATCGACCGCGATACGGCGGCGAATGCCGAGGAGAAGGGCGAGCTGATGCGCAAGGCGCTTTTGTGCGACACCTATCTGATGAGCAGCAACGCTATCAGCGCTGACGGCCAGCTGGTGAATATCGACGGCAATGGCAACCTTGTGGCCGCTTTGATTTTTGGACCGAAGCAGGTTATTGTTATTGCCGGACTGAACAAGGTCGTCGGCTCTCTGGATGCGGCGATGGACAGAGCACGCAATGTAGCAGCGCCGATTAACGCGCAGCGCTTTGCAGGCTTAGCAACGCCGTGCTATAAGCTGGGCCGCTGTGCTGATTGTCAGGCGGCAGACAGCATTTGTGCGCAGATTGTTATTACACGCCGCAGCCGCACGCAGGGACGCATCAAGGTTATCCTTGTCGGCGAGCATTTAGGCTTTTGATTTTGAGGGGGGGAGCTGCTTTGGCAGCTTCCCTTTTGCCTTTTTACGGATACTTAGAAGAAAGCAGGTGTTATTATGTCTCGTACAGTGATTTTATTATTGGATTCCTTTGGCATTGGTTATGCACATGATGCTGCTGCCTATGGCGATAAGGGCGCAGATACTTTGGGCCATATCAGCGAGTGGCTGGCGAAAAATCCGCGCAGCGAGGGTGGCGAGGTTCGTCCGCTGCAGCTGCCGCATCTGGCGGAGCGCGGACTGGAGGCAGCTGCGGTGCTGAGCCGCGGCGAGAAGCTTGCTGCTCCCTTGGGCGCAGCACATACTATTGGCGCTTATACCTATGCGCAGGAGGTCAGCAAGGGCAAGGACACGCTGAGCGGTCACTGGGAAATCAGCGGCGTGCCTGTCACCTTCGACTGGGGCTATTTCCCGAATGTGCCGCACTGCTTTCCGCAGGAGCTGGTGGCTGCGCTCATCGAAAAGGGCAAGCTGCCGGGCGTGCTGGGCGAATGTCATGCCAGCGGTACGGAGATTATTAAGGAGCTGGGCGAGGAGCATATCAGGAGCGGCAAGCCGATTATCTATACCTCGGCTGACAGCGTGCTGCAGATTGCGGCGCATGAGGAGACCTTTGGTCTTGAGCGCCTCTATGAGCTGTGCAAGATAGCGTATGAGCTGGTGCGCCCGTATAATATTGCGCGTATTATTGCGCGTCCGTTTGTTGGCACCTGCGCCGCAGACTTTACGCGCACGACGAACCGTCATGACTACGCTGTGCCTGCGCCGGAGGCTACGCTGCTCGACAAAATGGTGGCTGCTGGCGGCAGCGTGTATGCTGTAGGCAAGATTGCGGATATTTTTGCGCACCGCGGCATCACGAAGCATTATGCTGCCGGTGGTCTGGATAAGCTGGTGGAGGCGACGAAGCAGGCTGTGAGCGAGGCGCCGGACAACACCATTGTCTTTACGAATTTTGTCGATTTTGATTCCTCCTACGGTCATCGCCGCGATATTCAGGGCTATGGCGAGGCGCTGGAGTATTTCGACAGCCGTCTGCCGGAGATTACGGCGCTGCTTGAGCCGAGCGATTTGCTGCTGCTTACGGCAGACCATGGCAACGACCCCAGCTGGACGGGTACAGACCATACGCGTGAAAAAATTCCTGTGCTGTTCTCCGGCGCAGGCGTGGAGTGCAAGGAGCTGCCGCCGCTGGCTACCTTTGCCGATATCGGTGCGACGATTGCCAAATTTATGGACATTGAAAAGACCTTTACGGGCGAGCCTGTGAAGCTTTGAGGTGATGTATATGAAAAATTATGCACAAATAGATGAGGTGCTCTACCATGTAGGCTTTGCTGCACATGCGCTGGAGGGCGCGACGCTTGCCGTGCTGCCGGGCGACCCTGGACGCGTGGAGCCATTGGCGCAGGCGCTGGGCAAGGAGCCGCACTTTATTGCGACGCACCGTGAATATACAAGCTGGCTGACCTATATCGGCACAAGGCCGGTGCTCGTCTGCTCGACAGGCATGGGCGGCCCTTCGGTGGCGATTTGTCTGGAGGAGCTGGCGCGTATGGGGATTACGCATGTTATCCGCGTGGGCACGACGGGCACGATTCAGGAGAGCGTGGCCTTAGGCGATGTGATTATCGACAAGGCCTCGGTGCGTCTTGATGGCACGTCGCAGCATTATGCGCCGCCGGAGTTCCCTGCGGTGGCCAGCTTTACGGTGACGCAGGCGCTGGTGGAGGCGGCGAAGGCCGCTGCTGCGCCCTATCATTTGGGCATTGCCGCCTCCAGCGATACGTTTTGGCCGGGGCAGGAGCGCTATGACAGCTTCACCGGCTATGTGCCGCGCAGATTTCAGGGCACGATGCGCGAATGGCAGGCTTTGGGCGTGCTGAACTACGAGATGGAAACGTCGGCTCTGTTCGTAACGGCGCAGGCCTTGGGCTTGCACGCAGGCGCTGTCTGCGGCGTAGTCGTGAAGCGTACAGATAGCGAAAGCGTGGCACCGCCGGAGGTGTATGCGCGTGCCTTTAAGTTTTTGGTGCAGGTGACGCGTGGAGCGATTGAACGCTTGCAATAGTAATTGCTTAGTAAATGTTGGGTGTTTGTTATGAGATTTTTAAAAAGTTTTTTCTTTGTATGTTTGATAACAATTTTGACAGCCGGTGTTGGGCCGCAGGCAGCGCACGCCGACTTCCCGGAGCGTCCGGTAGGCTTCGTCGTCATCGACCAGGACGACGGCGGTGTGGACGGCGCGATGTATAAGTCGTGGCGGCAGGTGGTGAAGTGGGCCTATCACTTCCCGTACTACCAGCTTATTGAAGGCGGCGAGCCGCTGCAGGTTGTGAGCGACGCTGTAGATAAAAATCTGGAGTTCAACAAGGCGACGCTGCAGGCACTGACGGAAAAAAGTAAGGTGGACGTGCTCGTTGTGGCACGCATTTACGCGCTTGACGAAACGATGGTCAACGGCTGGGGCTTCCGCTTCGACAATGACACCTATATGCGCGTCATTGCTTTCGCTGATTTATACGTTTATAAAAAGGATGGCGACAAGTTCCTTAAGAGGCGCGTGCGCGAAAACGGAGTGCATGAGCTGGGCAATTACGAAAAGCCTGAGGAAACGATTAAATGGCAGCTTTCGAAGCTCGTCAATACGATGGAGAATAGGCCGATTATCGGCTCCTAAGCAAAGAAGGACATAAAAAAACTGCTGCATACTACCACCAGCTTTGGGATAATGCAGCAGTTTTAATTTTTTAATAGTGTACAGCGTTTTTGTCAATAAGGTTGAAGCCTGCTTCCGTCAGTTTGGTGCGGATTTCAGCAATTTGCGCTGCGTCGCGGGTTTCCAGCTCCAGGCGCAGGTAGCAGCCGGTGATATCCATATCGCCGTCGCTGCGGTTGTGCTGTACGCCGACAACGTTGGCGCCGCAGCTGCTGACGATTTCGCTGACATCGCGCAGCTGGCCGGGACGGTCGGCCAGAGCGATAACCAAGTCGGCACGGCGGCCGCTGGTAACCTGGCCGCGAGTAATGACACGCGAGAGGATATTTACGTCGATATTGCCGCCGGAAACGAGGCAGACGGTTTTCTTGCCTTCGATAGGCAGCTTGTCGAACAGCGCTGCGGCAACAGGTGTTGCGCCTGCGCCCTCAGAGATGAGCTTTTGCTTTTCGATGAGCGTAAGAATTGCGGTAGCAATTTCGTCCTCGCTGACGGTGACGATGTCGTCAACATATTTGCTAATCATTTCGTAGGTAGTTTCGCCCGGAGTTTTTACAGCAATGCCATCGGCAAAGGTATGTACCGCGTCGAGCGTTTCATATTTATGGTCATGAAAGGCCTTGTACATGCTGGCTGCACCGGCTGCCTGTACGCCGTAAATTTTTACGTCGGGGCGCAGGCTCTTGATGGCGAAGGCTACGCCACTGATGAGGCCGCCGCCGCCAATCGGCACGATGACTGCTTCTACGTCCGGCAGCTGGTCGAGAATCTCCAGACCGATGCTGCCCTGACCTGCAATAACAAGCTCGTCATCATACGGATGAATGAAGGTCATGCCTGTTTCCTCCTGCAGCTCGACAGCGCGGTCATGCGCTTCGTCGTAGGCACCGGGAACAAGCTCCACCTGAGCGCCGAGACGCTTGGTGTTTTCCACCTTCATAATCGGTGCGCCGCTGGGCATGCAGATAACGCTTTTGATGCCCATGCTGGTTGCGGCTAGCGCAACGCCTTGGGCATGGTTGCCGGCGCTGCAGGCAATAACGCCCTTGGCTGCTTCCTCTTTGGTCAGCTGGCTGATTTTGTAGTAGGCACCGCGCACCTTGAAGCTGCCGGTTACCTGCAAGTTTTCTGTCTTCAGATAGAGGTCTTTGCCTTCGCTCAGATGAGGTGCCGCTATTAAATCTGTCTTGCGGGCTACGCTCTTGAGGACGAAGGCTGCGTGATAAATTTTGTCAAGTGTTAACATGTGAGTACCTTCTTTTCTTTCCCTTATAAAAATCAACTAAAGATTTTATCTTAGTATAAGCACTTTTCTCTTTGTCGTCAAGGCTCAATCGTCAATGCTGGTGTTTTCGATGATGAGCTGCAGCTTGAAGCTTGCGTTATCGAAGCTGACGTTGCAATTGCCATGATATTTTTCGACAATCATCCTGATGTTTTCCAGGCCCGTGCCCGGCTCCTTGAAATCGCGCTTAGCGGAGTAGAATTTATTATTATAGCGCACGATATTGCCGCTGTAGGAGTTTTCGATGGAGAGCAGCAGCTGGGAGCCCTTCTCCTTGATTTTAACCTTTACGAAGCTGTCAGGGTTGGTCAGCAGGCTGCCTTTGACAGCAGTGAAGGCATTCTCCAGCGCATTGCCGAGGATGATGGCAAGGTCAATATCGTTGAGGTTGATTTTTTGAAACTGGATATCAGTAGTAAAATGGATACTGCTTTCCTGCGCCTGCAGCTGCCAGTAACCAAGCAGGCCATCGAGCGTTTCGTTGCCGTAGAGCTTGACGGTCTGGATGCTGTCTGTGTATTTGAGAATGGAGCGCAGGTTTTGCCCCAGCTTGTCATATTCCTTCTGCTCATAAAGCTGGTTGAGCATGATAACAAGATGCTTCTGGTCATGACGCAGGCGGCGTGATTTCTGCCATGATTCGATAACAAAATTATAGTAAGGCTTTTCGTTGCGGCGCAGCACCTCCAGCGAGTTGAGCTTGACAGACATGATTTTGTTTTCGCTTTTTTCCTTCAGCAGCTCCATGACCATGTGGGTGAAGAAGAAGAGCGGCGTAACGCACAAGAAGCGTGTAACGAAAAGGCCCCAGGTGCGCGGCTCTGAAAAGTTACGCATGAGGATGAGGGCCAGCAGGTTGAAGCTCAGAATATAGTTGGAGTAGATAATGACTCTGGTGTATTTGGAAGAGCGGAAAATCTGCTTGAATTTTTTTGCTGCATGGTAGAACCATAGGAAATAAGCAGCCTGACTGATGCCAAGCACGAGGACGGCGGTGGCGTAGTAAAGGCCAGGCGTTGGCGATACTCTTTCCGCAATCATGGAGAGCGTCTGCAGCACAACCTCGAAGTTGCCTGTCAGCAGCACGCAGAAAAGCTTTTTGACCATGTTTTCCTTAATAACAGCAAAGTAATAAATTACATAGAGCAGATAGGGACCATACAGCGTCGGCAGCTTATCAAAGTTGCGGCCGGTGGCAATAAAGATGCCCCATTCTAACAGCATGATGGCGAAAAAGCCAAGGGCTGTCGCCTTTTTGGAAAAGCGCAGGTCGTCAAGAAACGTATAATAGCATAGATATGAGCTTGGCGCGATGCGCAGAAAAATATAGATTAAGACAATAAAATCCTCTATTTGCATAAACCATCATCCCCTAAAGAAGTTCTCTAATCTCTCTATAACTTTATTATAACAAATTCTTCGCTTATGTGAAGTAAAAATTTAGCTTTACTGCTAAAAGAATGAGAAAGCAGATATGTTGAAAAGCGCGGCTTTTTTGGTGTATAATAATATGAATATAGAAAAATAAAGGAGTGCACGAATATGCAGTGGATAGAAGTAAATGTTGCGGTAACGCATGAAGCAGTAGAGGCTGTGGCAGATATGCTGACGAGCATTGGCTCGAAGGGCGTAGCGATTGAGGACCCGCAGCTGATTAATGATTTGCGCAACAGCGGCACCTGGGAGCTGTGCGATATTCCTGAGCAGGAGAACACCGAGGTGGTGACGGTCAGCGCTTATTATGCGGATGATGAGAAGCTGGAAAAGCGTCTGGCAGAGATTGATGAGCAGCTCGAGCTTATCGAGGAGCGCATCGGCAAATACCGCTTTGGCAATACGCGCTTCCGCAAGGTGAACGAGCAGGACTGGGCGAACGAATGGAAGCAGTATTTCCATGTTACCCATGTAGGCAAGAGCCTGGTTATCAAGCCGAGCTGGGAGGAATATGCTGCCAAGGAGGGCGAGCATGTTATCGAGATTGACCCGGGGATGGCGTTTGGTACGGGCACGCACCATACGACGAATATGATGATGGAGCGTCTGGAGAAGGTTATTACGCCTGAGGCTGAGGTGTTCGACGTGGGCACGGGCAGCGGTATTTTGGCGATTGCCTCCGCTATGCTGGGTGCAAAATCTGTTAAGGCAGTGGATATTGATGCTGTGGCAGTGCGCGTGGCACGCGAGAACGTGGCAGACAACGGCCTGACGGAGCAGATTGAGGTGCGCGAGGGCGATTTGCTGCACGGCACTGAGGGCAAGGCAGATGTGATTATCGCGAATATTATTGCTGATATTATCATCATGCTGCTGAAGGATATTCCGCAAAAGCTTAATGACGACGGCGTTTTCCTGGCCAGCGGCATTATCGAGGAACGCGTGCCGGATATTGAGGCTGAGGCGCAGAAGCAGGGCCTGGTGGTTGATGCGATTGACCATAGAGGCGGCTGGGTAGTTATGCAGATGAGACATAAATGAGATTTAGAGAAAGGATTTCATAATGCATCGTTTTTTTGTTCCTCAACTATATAATGAAGAAATGACGCTTACTGGTGTGGATGCGCGTCACATCAGCAAGGTGTTGCGTATGCAGCCGGGCGCGCAGCTGCAGATTGTCAGCGATGATGGCGTGAGTGCGCTGGCGGAGATTACGGCTATTGACAGCGAGTGCGTGACTGTGCGCTGCTTGGAGAAGCTGGCTGAGAGCCATGAGCCTGCTGTGCGTCTGGTTTTGGCGCAGGGACTGGCGAAGGGAGAGAAGATGGATTTCATTATCCAAAAGGCCGTGGAAATGGGCGCATACAGCGTGGTGCCAGTGGCAATGGAGCATTCCGTGGTGCGTCTTGACGGCGCAAAGGCTGCGAAGAAGGTGGAGCGCTGGCAAAAGATTGCCGAGTCTGCGGCGAAGCAGAGCAAGCGCGATATTATTCCGCAGATGCAGCCTGTGCAGTCCTTGGCGCAGATGCTGGCGGCTAATGCTTGTGCGACGAAAATTATTGCTTACGAATGCGAGGATAAAAAGAGCCTGAAGGCAGCGCTGACAGAGGCGAAGGCCGAGGGCAGGCTGACCGACCTTCTGCTGATTATCGGGCCTGAGGGCGGCATCAGTGAGGCAGAGCTGGAGGCGGCGCGCAGCGCCGGCGCTGTGCCTGTGAGCCTGGGACGCAGGATTTTGCGTGCTGAAACAGCAGGTCTTGTCGCTATATCCGCGATTTTTTATGAGACAGGAGATTTAGGAGATTAAAAATAGATGAGAAAAATTGCATTTTATACTTTAGGCTGCAAGGTTAATCAGGCCGACACAGCCAGCATGGAGGGGATTTTCCGCGCATCGGGCTACGAGGTTGTGCCCTTTGGCGAGCAGGCTGACGTTTATCTGGTGAACACCTGCGTTGTTACGAATACAGGTCAGCGCAAGTCGCGCCAGATTATCAACCGCGCTGTGCGTCACAATCCGCTGTCACTCGTTGTTGTTACCGGCTGCTATCCGCAGACTGCGCCGGAAGAGGTGCGTGCGATTGAGGGCGTTGATGTTATCATCGGCAACCAGGAGCGTGCGCGTATCGTGGAGCTGGTCAATGAGGCGTTGGAGCATAAGCAGACAGAAATTCTCGATAATGTACAGAAGATGACCGTTGATACAAAATTTGAGGAGCTGGGCGTAGGCACAGAAACGGATAAGACGCGTGCCTTCCTGAAGATTCAGGAGGGCTGCAACCAGTATTGCACCTACTGCATCATTCCCTTTGCCCGCGGTCCGCTGCGCAGCAGAAGCCTTGAAAGCATCCGCGAGGAGGGTGCCAAGCTTGTGGCTGCAGGCTATAAGGAGGTTGTGCTCATCGGCATTCACCTTGGCTGCTATGGCAAGGAGCTGGCGAAGGAGGGCAAGCAGGTGTCGTTGTACGACGCTGTGAAGGCAGCGCTGTCTGTCGAGGGGATGCAGCGCGTGCGCCTTGGCTCGCTGGAATCCGTAGAGGTGGAGCCGCGCCTGCTGCAGCTGATGGCTGAGGAGCCGCGCCTTTTGCGTCACCTGCATCTGCCGCTGCAAAGCGGCTGCGACAAGATTCTGCGTGCGATGCACCGTCCCTACGACACGAAGCGCTTTACGGAGCTGGTGCAGGAGATTCGTGCGCAGGTGCCGGACGTGGCGATTACGACGGACGTTATCGTGGGCTTCCCGGGCGAAACCGAGGAGGACTTTATGACGACGCTGGAATTTGCCAAGCAGTGCGGCTTTGCGAAGATGCACATCTTTCCGTATTCTAAGCGTAAGGGTACGCCTGCTGCCGAAATGCCGGAGCAGGTGGACGAGGCTGTGAAGAGCGAGCGTGCGGCACGTTTGGCGCAGGTCGACGAGCAGCTGCACCAGCAAACCCTGGCTGCCATGGTGGGCAAGGTGGCAGAGGTGCTGCTGGAGCAGCCTGTGGACGCAGAGCATATGGAGGGCTTGTGCGGACCTTATCTGCGCGTTATCGTCCCCGGCACAAGCGACATGGCGAATACGATTGCCAAAGTGAAGCTTACAGGCGTGCAGGATGATTTCCTCATCGGTGAGCTTGCATAATTCACAAAAAAATAATTTTCATGAGCAGGAAAATTTCTTGGCAGGTAGAATACTATTAGATACGATATAACGAGAGGAGGGAAATGAAATGGCTGACGATTGCATTTTTTGTAAAATTATCAAGGGCGAAATCCCTTCCACAAAGGTCTATGAAGACGATAAAATGATTGCTATCAATGACGTTGCTCCGGCTGCTCCGGTGCATGTGCTGCTGCTGCCGAAGGACCACACGGCCAACATCACCACTGCTGACCCTGAGCTGGTTGCTTACATGCTGGGCAAGGTAAAAATGATTGCAGAAAAAACAGGTATTGCAGAAAAAGGCTTCCGCGTTGTTATCAACACTGGTGATGAAGGCGGACAGACTGTAAAGCATCTGCATATTCACGTAATTGGCGGTAAAGCTTTGGGCTGGCCTCCGTGCTAAGTGCTTGACATTGCTTGTCTTTTCTAGTATAATTAGTCAGTAAGTGTTTTTAGCTGGCAACAGCTAGGACTTAATTTGCATATACACTTCCCTAAGTGTGTGGAGGGAGGGAGATCAGATGGCAGAAATTAAAGTTGGCAAGAATGAAACTTTAGACAGCGCACTGCGCAGATTTAAAAGAGCAACCCAAAAGGCAGGCATTCTTTCTGAGGTAAGAAAACGCGAGCACTATGAAAAGCCGAGCGTTGCCCGTAAGAAAAAATCCGAAGCAGCCAGAAAACGTAAAACCAGATAATTGGAGGCGGGCTGTATGTCTATAAAAGACCAATTGACTGCAGATATGAAGCAGGCCATGAAGGATAGAGAAGCTGGTAAGCTGCGTTTATCCGTTATTCGCATGGTACGTGCTAATATTAAAAATGTTGAAATCAATGACAAAAGAGAACTCTCTGATGACGAGGTTCTGGCTGTCTTGATGAAAGAGGTCAAAATGCGTCAGGACTCTTTGGAGGAATTCCAAAAGGCTGGTCGTGACGAATTGGTTGCCCAAGCTAAGGAAGAAATTGCTATACTTAAAAATTATCTTCCAGAAGCTCTCGGCGATGACGAACTGAAGGCTATCGTAGCTGAGGTCGTTGCCGCTGTAGGCGCTACTAGTCCCAAGGATATGGGCAAGGTAATGCCTGCTGTTATGGCTAAGACCAAAGGCCGTGCTGATGGCAAGCGTATTAACGCTATGGTTCGTGAATTGCTCAAATAACAACTGATAACCGTGCTAGGAGAAATCCCGGCACGGTTATTTTAGTTGTGTGCCAAATTTCAATTTAATTTACTAAATCACTTGACTCTGCTATACTATAACTGTAAAAAGCAAGGATGGAGGTGCAGCTATGCCTATGGAATATACATTTTTGCTGGCAGGCGTTCTGCTGCTGGCGATTGAGCTTGTCATACCCGGCTTTGGTATTTTTGGTATGGCAGGAATGGCCTGCATGACTATCGGTGCCTTCTTCGTGCTTGGCGGCGGACTGACGGCGCTCGTGATTTTGCTGGGCATTTATTTGCTGCTTGGCTTGGGCATTGCGTTCTTATGCCTGTATCTGCCCAAGGAGAGCAAGTATAATCCCTTTGTGCTGTGGACACAGCAGAAAAACAGCGAGGGCTACACCGGCGGCAGGGACTTGACCGCGCTGCTGGGGCAGAAGGGACGTGCGCTGACGACGCTGCGGCCTGCGGGAACGATTCTCGCTGACGGCAAGCGGCTGGATGTGAGCAGCCTTGGCGATTATATAGAGAAGGGCACGTCTGTTACCATCGTGAAGGTTGAAGGCAGCAAGATTTTTGTAGAGAAAACGGAGGAATAATTTATGGATGCTTTGTTTAGTCTGATTTTTGGCAGTGGCTTTGTCTTTGTGCTGGCTATTGCCGGTATCGCTATTTTCCTGAACTTTGTGCCGCTGGGCTTGTGGATTTCCGCAATCGCGGCTGGCGTGAATGTAGGGATTTTTAATTTAATTGGTATGCGTCTGCGCCGCGTGCCCGCGTCGCAGATTGTGCTGCCCTTGATTAAGGCGAATAAGGCTGGCCTGGACGTGAACGTCAACCAGCTGGAGGCGCATTATCTGGCAGGCGGCAACGTTGACCGCGTGATTGATGCGCTTATTGCTGCGCACCGTGCGCAGATTGATTTGAGCTTTGAGCGCGGCTGTGCGATTGACCTGGCAGGCCGCAACGTGCTGGAGGCTGTGCAGATGAGCGTTAACCCTGAGGTTATCGAAACCCCTGTTGTCAGCGCAGTAGCGAAGGATGGCATTGAGCTGAAGGTTAAGGCGCGTGTGACGGTGCGTGCGAATATCGACCGCTTGGTCGGCGGCGCCGGCGAGGCAACGATTATTGCGCGTGTCGGCGAGGGTATCGTTACGAATGTCGGCTCTAGTGCAGACCACAGCAAGGTGCTGGAGAATCCTGATTTTATTTCCAAGACGGTGCTGGATAAGGGCCTTGATGCCGGTACGGCGTTTGAAATCCTGTCCATTGATATTGCGGACGTTGATGTTGGCCGCAACATCGGTGCAGCGCTGATGACTGACCAGGCTGAGGCGGATAAGCGTATTGCTCAGGCGCGTGCCGAGGAGCGTCGTGCGATGGCTGTGGCGAAGGAGCAGGAGATGAAGGCCTATACGCAGGAGATGCAGGCGAAGGTTGTCGAGGCGCAGGCTAAGGTGCCGACGGCGATGGCTGAGGCTTTGACAAATGGCCGCCTGGGCGTCATGGATTACTATCGTCTGAACAATATTCAGGCTGATACGCAGATGCGCAAAACGATTGCCGAGGTAAGCCCGGAGGTTGAGGATAAGCCTGTAGGCTCGAAATAAAAGAGGGGCTGATTATGCGTGATAATTTAATCCCGATAATTTTCTTCCTGTTCATGGTTGTCAACATTTATCTTGACAGGCTAAAGCGCAAAAGGCGTCGCGCCGAGCGCAGGCAGGAGGAGCAAAACGAGCTGCCGCCTGAGCAGCAGGAGCCGGAGATGCAGGCCGAGCAGAGCAAGCCTGACCTGGCGGCAGAGTTTGAACGCCGCCTGCGCAAGACGACGGAGGCTGCCGAGGCAGAGAAAAAACAGCAGCGTGACCGCGTGGTTGGCGACAGGCAGCATATTCACCGCGATGGCGAGGAGCTTGCACATGACAGCAAAGGCCGCGTGCATCGTGATGATGAAGCGTTTACGCATGACAAGAGCAAGGTTTATCATGACCCGCGCAGCGATTACAGCTATAGCGAGGAGCAGATGAACGCTGCTGCTGCTGCCTTTAATGCGCATTATGCCAAGGAGCAGGAGCCGGAGAAGCGCCCGCGGGTGCAGCTCAAGCATAAGGCTTTGGTCAACGGCTTTATTATGTCGCAGGTTTTGGACAAGCCGCGTGCCTTGAAGCCGTATGAGGAAATACAATAAAGCAGAAGCGTGTATTTATGAGGAGATGGATAAAATGCTGGAGAAGCTGGATTTGTCCAAAAAAGTGTCCAAGGAAGATTATAACCGTATAATGGAGGAGCTGGGCGAGCGCTTAGGCAGGGCGCAGCGCCTGGCGCGTGATGCGAAGAAGCCTGTGCTCATCGTGTTCGAGGGTTGGCGTGGAGTACGCCGCAGCGCCTTGATTAACGAGATGATGCAGCAGATGGATGCGCGCGGCTTCAATGTTTATTCGACTGTGCGTATGAGTGAGGAGGAGCATGAGCAGCCGTTTTTCACCTTCTTTTGGCGTCACCTGCCTGCGCTGGGGCATATCGCTGTGTACCACCGCAGCTGGTATTATTTGAAGAATGCGCATGAGGTGCGCGGTCATGGCGACAGGTGCAAATGCTTGAATATTTCCTATGAGCATATCAATAACTTCGAGAAGATGCTGACGGATGATAACTATCTCGTGATAAAATTCTTTCTGCATCTGTCGAATGAGCAGCAGAAGAAAAATATTGACAAGAACGCCAAAACCTTGGGCAAGGCCTGGCGTGATTTGAGTCCGGCGCTTGATGAGAGCGAGGATTATGCGTCCTATCTGGAGCGTTACGAGAGGATGCTGGAGGCGACGGATAAGGTCAATGCTCCGTGGCATCTGATTGCCGCTGAGGATGGACGCAGTGCGCGTATCGACGTGTTCACGACTTTGGTAGAAACTATTGAAAACGCTGTCCATGCACCTCAGGCCGAGGCTGCTTCGCCTGTGCGTCCTGCCTCAAACTACGATGTTTTGAGCAAGATTGATGCGAATAAGGTGCTGTCTAAGGAAGAATATAAGGAGAAGCTCGATAAGTACCAAAAGAAGCTGTCGCAGCTACAGATTGAAATGTTCAAGGAGCAGATACCTGTAGTCATCGGCTTTGAGGGCTGGGATGCAGCAGGCAAGGGCGGTGCTATCCGCCGTCTGACGGCTGCGCTTGACCCGCTTGGCTTTGCTGTACACCCCGTGGCAGCGCCGAACGTGGTCGAGAAGCAGTTCCATTATCAATGGCGCTTTTGGCTTCATCTGCCTGCGCCGGGAAATATCGCAATTTTTGACCGCACCTGGTATGGACGCGTCATGGTGGAGCGCATCGAGGGCTTTGCAAAGCCGCAGGAATGGCAGCGTGCCTATGATGAAATCAAGGATATGGAGGCGCAGTGGGCAGAGCACGGCGTGGCGATTGCCAAATTCTGGCTGCAAATCGACAAGGATGAGCAGCTGCGCCGCTTCAATGACCGCCAGAGCGACCCCGACAAGCAGTGGAAGATTACGGACGAGGATTGGCGCAACCGTGAGAAATGGGGCGCCTATGAGGCCGCAGTCAATGAGATGCTGGTGCGCACTGACACCTCCTACGCGCCGTGGACGGTCGTAGAGGGCAACAACAAGTATTACGCACGCTTAAAGGTGCTCAAGACAGTTATAGATTTATTTGAGAAAAAATTAGGTAAGTAAGAAAGGGATAACCTTGTCCTGGATTATTAAAAATTATTTAAAAGAAACAAGAGAAAATGAAACAGGCGCGCAATGCTATCCGCCGGGATTGCGTCATAGCGTGGCCTTTATCTATCCGAATGTTTATCATCTGGGGATGTCAAACCTGGGCATGCACATTCTTTATCAGCTGATTAACGCGCGCGGCGACAGTGCCTGCGAGCGCTTCTTCCTGCCGGATAAAAAGCTGCAGCAGGAGCATATCAAGAGCAAAACGCCGCTGCTAAGCATTGAAAGCGGCAGAGCGCTGGCAGATTTCGACGTTATTTTTGTCATGATGTCGTTCGAGATGGATTATGATAATCTCATGACGGTGCTGGATTTGGGCAATGTGAAGCTGCGTGCAGCGGAGCGCAATGCGCGTGAGCCGCTGGTGATTATCGGCGGGCCGTGCGCAACGTTTAATCCCGAGCCGCTGGCTGCCGTGGCCGATGCCTTTGTTATCGGCGAGGGCGAGGAGACGGTGCAGCATATTCTGGATGAGATTTATGCTAAGGACAGCAAGGAGGAGCGTCTGCTGGCGCTGGCGCAGCTGCCAGGCGTTTATGTGCCGCGCTTTTATACGGCGCAGTACGATGACGAGGGCGAGTTCGCCGGTCTGCAGGCTGCTGCAGGCGTGCCGCAGACGGTGGCGCGTCAGTGGGTGCGCGATATCGACGCCTTTCCGCATACGTCCGCGATTGTGACGAGCGGGACGGAGTTCGAGGATATGTATATCGTCGAGGTGGCTCGCGGCTGTGGGCGTCATTGCCGCTTCTGCATGGCAGGCTATTGCTTCCGCAAGCCGCGTCCGCGTGCACTGGAGGAGATTTTGGCGGATATTGCCAAGCGTCCGGAGCGCACGAAAAAGGTTGGCCTGATGGGTGCAGCTGTTTCTGACCATCCGCAGATGGCGGAGCTGACGGAATATCTTGTGGAGCACAAGATTCCATTTTCGGTGGCCAGCATGCGTGCAGATATGCTGACAGAGCAGATTGCACATGCTTTGGCACTCAGCGGTCAGCGCACGATGACGGTGGCGCCGGAGGCTGGCAGCGAGCGTATGCGAGCAGCGATTAACAAGGGCATTACAGAGCAGCATGTGTATGATGCGATTGAGCTGGCGGCCGGTGCTGGTATGCGCAACATCAAGCTGTATTATATGATTGGTCTGCCGGGCGAGGAGGACGAGGATATCGTCGAGACGGTGGAGATGATTAAGCGTATCCGCGCGAAGATGGATGCTGTGGGTAATAAGGGCGAGCTGGTTATTTCGGTCAATGGCTTTGTGCCGAAGCCGTTTACGCCGTACCAATGGTCACCGCTGTGCAATGTGCGCACGCTTAAGCAGCGCTTCAAGATGCTGAACGATGGCCTGAAGAAGGACAGACGCATTAAGCTGATTACGGAGTCGCTGAAGGAAACGGTGGTGCAGTCGGTGCTGGCGCGTGGCGATAGACGTATTGGCGAGGCGCTGCTGGAGGCGCATGAGAGCGGACGTAATTTGAAGCAGGTGCTCAAGGCGCACGGTATTGATGCGGAGGAGCTGGCGGAGCGTGAGCTTGTTGTCGGCAAGCCGCTGCCGTGGCAGCATCTTGATATGGGCGTGACGGAGAAGTATCTGGCGCTGGAGCTGGAGCGCAGCAAAGGCGGCAAGTTTACGCCGATGTGCTTCGACGGGTGCAAGAGATGCGGAGTTTGCGGATAGAGGAAGCAATAATGCAAGAGTTTATACTACAACAAAAAAACAACATCTGGTTTGGCTCGTTTCCGCTGCTGACGGAGGCTGGTGTTATCAATGCGTGCAGCTGCCGTTTGCACGGCGAGAGCGCTGTTGTGAGCGGTACGCTGAATCTGGCGTTGCACGTTGGCGATGAGCCGGAGCTGGTGCTGCGTAACCGCGAGCGCTTTGCGCAGGCGGTGGGCGTTGATGCCGCACGCTTTACGACGTGCGCGCAGGTGCATGGCAGCGAGGTTGCCGTGGTGGATGAGGCGCTTGTCGGCGCAGGAGCGCTGTCCTTGGCAGATACGATTGCCGGGACAGATGCGCTGGTTACAAATTTGCGCAATGTGCCGCTGCTGCTGTTCTTTGCGGACTGCGTGCCTGTGCTGATTGCGGATACCAAGAGCAGCGCTATCGGTCTGGCGCATGCAGGCTGGCGTGGTACGGTGGCGCAGATTGCGAAGAAAACTGTGCAGGCGCTCGTAGATAATTTTGGCTGTGAGCAGCAAAATCTTGTAGCGGCTATTGCGCCTTCGATTGGCAGCTGCTGCTATGAGGTCGATGATTTTGTGCGTGATAAGGCGCAGGGCTATGAGGAGTTTTTTGCACCTGTGGAGCAAAGGCCTGGCAAGTATATGCTTGATTTATGGAGCTATAACAGGCGTGAGCTGCTGGAGGCAGGCCTGCTGCCCGAGCATATCGCTGTGAGCGGCATCTGCACTGCGGATAATCATGAGCTGTTTTGCTCCTACCGCACGGAGGCAGGAAAAACAGGGCGCATGGGTGTCTGCCTGTGCCGTCCCTAGGGTTAAGAAAAAGCAGGAGGTTAATTTTGTTAACCGTTAATGTTGCTATAAATCTGCCTGTCAAAAGTCTTTTTCGTCAATTTACTTATGCTGTGCCGGAGGCATTGGCATTTTTAGACCGCGGCTGGCGTGTCGTCGTGCCGTTCAGCGGTCAGAAGGTGGAGGGCTTCGTGGTGGAGCGTGTGCCTGCGCCGACAGACGACGCTGTGCTGCAGAAGCTGAAATATGTGGAGGCGGCGCTGGGCGACAAGCCGTGGTTTGACGAGGAGATGCTGGCGACAGCGCAGTGGATGTCACAATATTATATGTGCTCTCTGGCGGAGGCGATGCGCCTCTTTGTGCCGGGCAAAACGAGCATTAAAAGGCGTGCTGTGCGCGATGCGCAGGGACGCCTGCTTTATTATGTTTATAATGAACGCCTGAAGGAAAAGCTTGTGCTGGCGTACAGCATTAATGACGCAGGCCGTGCGGCGCTGGCTGAGGGCGTGCTGGCGAAGCGTGCGAAGGCGCAGCATTTTGCGCTGGAGCTTTTGGCTGCGGCTGACGAGCCTTTGAGCGTGAGCGAGCTGGCGGAGCAGAGAGCGAGCGCCGCGGTGCTGCGTGAGCTGGCGAAGCGCGGCCTTGCTGACGCAGGCAGCAAGCGCATTTTGCGCAACAGCTATGAGCGTGAGGCGGAGCGCAAGGAATACCTGCAGCTTACGGATGAACAGAAGGCCGCAGTGGCGCAGATAAATGCGGCGACGGATGCGGCAGCGGGACAGACCTTTTTGCTGCAGGGCATTACGGGCAGCGGCAAGACAGAGGTTTATCTGCGTGCGGCGGCGCATGCGGTGGACGCAGGGCGTCAGGTGCTGGTGCTTGTGCCGGAGATTGCGCTGACGGCGCAGCTTGTGAAGCGCTTTCAGGCCTGGTTCGGTGATAATATCGCTGTGGCGCACAGCAAGCTGTCGCAGAACGAGCGCGGCGACGTGTGGCACAGAATGCGCACAGGTGCGGCGCAGGTGCTTATCGGCGTGCGCAGTGCTGCCTTTGCGCCCTTTGCTGACCTTGCCCTGGTCATTATCGACGAGGAGCATGAGGGCAGCTACAAGGAGGAGGACCACCGCCCCCGCTATAACGCGCGTGAGGTGATGAAGGAGCGCTGCAAAAACACCGGCGCACCGCTCGTTTTGGGCAGCGCGACGCCTGATTTATGCACGTATTATAAGGCGCAGCAGGGAGAATATACGCATCTGCATCTGACGGTGCGGCCGAACGGCAGCGTGCTGCCGCAGGTAGAAATCGTCGACATGCGCAAGGAGCTGGCCGAGCGTAACTTCAGCGTGCTCTCCAGACGCCTGCAGCAGGCCTTGGTAACGACAGCGGCTGCCGGAGAGCAGGCCATCGTGCTGCTCAACCGTCGCGGCTATTCCACCTTTGTGATGTGCAGGGACTGCGGCCAGACAATAACCTGTCCGCATTGTGCCGTGGCGATGGTTTATCATAGCGCGAACAGCGACCTGCGCTGCCATTATTGCGGCAATACGGCTCCCATCCCGACGGAGTGCCCGAGCTGTCACAGCAGGCGCATCAAGTTCTTCGGGACGGGCACACAGAAGGCGGAGGAGCAGCTGGAAACTCTGCCGGAGGTGCGCGTGCTGCGTATGGACCAGGATTCGACCGTCGCCAAGTTTGCCCACGAAAATATTTTGAGCCGCTTTGCCAGTGGTGAGCGCAATGTGCTCATCGGTACGCAGATGGTGGCGAAGGGACATGATATTCCCAACGTAACGCTTGTAGGCGTGCTTTCGGCGGACAGTGCGCTGAACCTGCCGGATTACCGTGCATCGGAGCGTGCCTTTTCGCTGCTTACGCAGGCGGCGGGGCGTGCAGGCCGCGGCGGCAAGGCCGGTCATGTTATCTTCCAGACCTATGATGCGGAAAACAGGATTATCCATCTGGCGGCAACGCAGGATTATGACAGCTTCGCTAAGGAGGAGCTGGAGCTGCGGCAGGACTTTTTCTATCCGCCGTTCGCCCAGCTTTTGAAGCTCACGGTGCTCGATAAGGACGAGGGCAAGGGCAGTGCGCTGGCGCAGCGCGTGGCCATGTTCCTGCAGCGTGAGCAGCTCGAGGGCAGGCTGCAGGATTTGCTTATCAGCGGACCGTTTCCGGCGCTGGTGGCGAAGGTGCGCGATTTGTACCGCTTCAACATTCTGCTCAAGGCGCAGGATTTGCAGCCTGTCAAGGAGGCACTTTTGCACAGCGAGTTTAAGGAGCAGAAAAATTTATACTTCGATGTGGACCCTGCTAGTGTAATTTAGTGGAAAAGTGTTGAGAAAATCGCTGATTTATGTTACAATAAAGCCAATTTACGATTATAAATACAGAAAAGTGTATGTTAATCTAGTGAATAAGCAAGAAATTTGAGCATAGGGAGAGAATGTTATGAGCATGCAGATGGAATTTATCAAGGTGCTGCCTTCACCGCAGGCGTTAATGGAGGATTATCCGATTAGCAAGGAGTCGAAGCTGCTGAAGCTGCAGCGCGACGAGATTATCAAAAATATTTTTACGGGCAAGGACGACCGCTTCCTGCTGGTCATCGGTCCTTGCTCTAGCGATAATGAGGACGCAGTGCTGGACTATGTGCATCGTCTGGCAAAGCTGCAGGAGAAGGTTGCCGAGAAAATTTTCATCGTGCCGCGCTTGTATACTAATAAGCCGCGTACTATCGGCGTAGGCTATAAGGGCATGCTGCATCAGCCGTCGCCTGAGGGTGAAGAGGATATGCTGGGCGGCATTATCGCCATCCGCAAGATGAACGTGCGCGTGATTGAAGAAACAGGACTGACGGGTGCAGAGGAAATTCTCTATCCTGAGGTTTTCCGCTATTTGTCTGATTTGCTGAGCTATGCTGCTGTTGGCGCACGCTCTAGTGAGGACCAGCTCCACCGTATGATTGCCAGCGGCGTGGGTATTCCTGTCGGCATGAAGAATCCGACGAGCGGTGATTTGTCTGTTATGCTCAATAGCGTGGCGGCAGCGCAGCACGAGCAGGAATTTTTGTTCCGCGGCTGGGAGGTGCGCACGAGCGGCAACGAGCTGGCGCATTCGATTCTGCGTGGCTATGTTGACCCTGCCGGCAACAGCTTCCCCAACTACCATTACGAGATTCTGCGTATGGTTATCGAGATGTATAACGAGCGTCAGCTCAAAAATCCGGCGATTATCGTGGATACGAACCATGCCAACTCCGGCAAAAAATATCTGGAGCAGGTGCGTATTGCCAAAGATATTGTCAACTCGCGCAAGCTGAACAGCGAGATTAACAGCATCGTCAAGGGATTGATGATTGAAAGCTATATCGAGGATGGCTGCCAGGGAGTGCATGACGGCGTGTATGGCAAGTCGATTACCGACCCGTGTCTGGGCTGGGAAAAGACGGAGCGTTTGCTGCTGGATTTGGCGGAGCTGCTGTAAAAGAAAAGATGATTAGGTAAAAATATTAAAGACCTGCGGCTTGATGATCAGCCCCTTGTCAAGTAGACAACTCAAATAACTAAAAATTTTTCTTGGAC
>ERZ1026901.778-NODE-778-length-22470-cov-116.835155_pt1 | contig 22470 bp, 15 predicted proteins | sample MGYA00380179_ERZ1026901 | MGnify/ENA primary metagenome ERZ1026901 (study PRJEB33269, sample SAMEA4719815) | human gut metagenome | biome: human-associated habitat; feature: organic feature; material: feces | place: Cameroon | collected 2013-10 ... | reverse complement strand
CTTAATTTAGAGTAACACAATTATGAAAGAGATTAACGTTACAGGTCAGAAGCGTACAGACCTTGGCAAGAAAGCTTCTAAGACATTGCGTAAGGAGGGACTCATTCCCTGCAACATCTATGGTATCGCAGAGCAGGACGGCAAGCCCGTTGCTATGTCATTCGCAGTACCTATGACTGAGCTTCGCAAGGTTATCTACACTCCTCACATCTACGTTATCAACCTCGTCATCGACGGCGAGTCACATACAGCTATCCTCAAGGAAATCCAGTTCCACCCGGTAACTGACGCAGTTCTCCATGTTGACTTCCTCGAGGTTAACGACCAGAAGCCTATCACAATCGGTATTCCCGTTAAGCTCACAGGTCTTGCACAGGGTGTACGTGACGGTGGTCGCATGAACCTCTCTATCCGTAAGATTGACGTTACTGCTCCTTACCAGCAGATTCCTGAGCACCTCGACATCGACGTTACAGCGCTCAAGATCGGCAAGAGCATCAAGGTTGGCGAGCTGAGCTTCGAGGGTCTCGAGATCGCTACTGGCAAGGACGTCATCGTATGCTCTATCAAGATGACACGTGCCGCTATGTCTGCAGCTGCTGCATCAGCAGAGTAATCGCATAACGACATTAAACCGATTCAATAAGAATATAATGCAAGCGTACGCGTCAAAGGATGCGTACGCTTTTTTTTATTTATAAGGAAATATGGACAAATACTTGATTGTGGGGCTCGGCAATCCGGGCTACGAATACGAGAACACACGCCACAATACGGGATTCATGGTTCTCGACAAGATGGCGGAGAGCGCCGGAGTAAGCTTTGAGGACAAGCGTTACGGTTACGTGGCTGAGACTTCCATAAAGGGACGCAAGGTGTTTCTTCTCAAGCCCACTACGTATATGAACCTCAGCGGCAACGCCGTTCGCTACTGGCTCCAGAAAGAGAACATCGACCAGAAGCGACTCCTCGTCGTCGTGGACGACCTCTCCATTCCCCTCGGCGACTATCGTCTGAAGGGCAACGGATCAAACGGCGGCCATAACGGACTGGGCAACATCCAGCAGCTCATCGGACAGCAGTATGCACGTCTGCGTATGGGCATAGGCAGCGACTTTCAGCGCGGACAGCAGGTAGACTGGGTGCTGGGCAAATACACGGACGAGGATATGCGCACGCTCCAGCCCTCCATTGACGAGGCGGTGGAGATAATACGCAGCTTCGTGCTTGCCGGACTGGACATCACGATGAACCAGTTTAACAAGCTCGGAAAGAAGTCGAAGAAGTAAGGGAAAGGGAATAAAGAATATGGCAGATACAGCACGTATAGACAAATGGCTGTGGGCAGCGCGTATCTTCAAGACGCGCTCCATAGCCGCAGACGCCTGCAAGAACAGCCGCGTCACCATCGGCGGGCAGAACGTCAAGCCCAGCCATACGGTTAAGGTGGGCGAAGTGGTGAGCGTAAAAAAGCCGCCCATCGTCTACTCGTTCAAGATTCTGAAGACGATAGAGCAGCGCGTGGGTGCAAAGCTCATCCCCGAGATTTATGAGAATGTCACCGACCCGAAGCAGTACGAACTGCTGGAGATGAGCCGAATAAGCGGATTCGTCGACAGAGCACGCGGCACAGGACGCCCCACAAAGAAGGAACGCCGAGCCCTCGACGCCTTCGTCGACCCGGCATTGTTCGGATTCGAGGACGAAGAAGACGATATATAGTTGAGAGTTGAGAGTTGAAAGTTGAGAGTTAGGAAATGAAAGTTGAGAGTTGAGAATTGAAAGTTGAGAGTTAGGAGTTGAAAGTTGAGAGTTATGATATGTGGTGAAGGACATGAGTTCTTTGCTAATCATAACTCTCAATTTTCAATTCTCAATTCTCAACTAAACCTCCTCCTCCTCGTCCTCGCTGCCCGTATCCAGCTGAGTATCCTCCGATATATTGACGCCACCCGTACGGCTGACCGTCAGCACCAGAGGAACATACTCATCGCTCATACGGTCCGGCGATCCGACGCTGGCGGCGAAGCGTAGGGTTTCGCCGTCGGCACGGTCGAAGACGATGCCGAGGAGAGCGCCTTCGCTGTTGCTGCCCTTCACGTAAGAGGCGAAGTCAGCCTTTGAGAAGGTGCGCCTTACAAACTCGCTGCCGTCAGGACGCGTTATGAGGAGCGACACGCGGTTGTCGTAATACTTGTTGCCCTGGCCGTCCTTGGCAAGTGACAGACTCTTGTCCGCCTTGCGCTCTATGCGGATATGATAGGTGGCGCCGAGCCATTCCACGTCACGCTCCGCAGCGTTGTCGCCCATGCTCTGCACCGACTTCTTCACAGCCACCGGCGTCTTCTTTACGATGATGTTTTCCGGTTGCTTCTCCTCCTTGCACGATGCTGCCAACAGCATCATCAGCGGAAGAGCCATAACCATATATTTCCGTTTCATTATATCTCGTGTTTTTACTTTTTCCTTGTTTTTACGTCTATACAAATACAAAGGTATAAAAAAATATATCAAAACGACAGAATAACATTACAGTAATCAACGTAAAAAAACATAAATCACAGGATGAAGACCACGCTTACAATACTGGCAGCCGTGATGAGCCTTGCCTTCTGCTCATGCGACAGCAAGCCAGCCGAGAAAGAGAAGGCCACGAAACCAGCCGTCGACACGATGGCGGTGATGGTGATGCAGGTGCAGCGCTGCTCCAAGCTCTACACCACAGAATATCGTGTGCATAAGGTGCTTACGCATGACGACAAGCTGGAGATGAAAGGCAAGCTGGCAGGACACGACTATAACATTCCCGTGCCGCTCGGAAAGCGTAAGGTGGCTATTCCCATCGACGCCACCGTCAAGGCGTACATCGACTTTGCCTCGTTCTCAAGCGACAACGTGCAGCGCGACTCCACGCACATTCGCATCACTCTCCCCGACCCGCACATCGTGCTGACCTCTTCCCGCATTGACCATAACGCCATCAAGCAGTACGTCTCGCTCACACGCCGCGACTTCTCCGACGAGGAGCTCACCTCCTACGAACGCCAGGGACGCGACGCCATCATACGCGAGATAGCCACGACGGACATCATGGAGCAGGCTCGTGTCAGCGCCGCCAACACTCTCATTCCGATGCTACAGAAGCTCGGCTATCGTCCGGAGAACATCACCATAGCGTTCAGCCGCAACTTCTCCGGCAAGGACATCATTCACCTCATCGACAAAACCACCGTAGAAAATGCGAAAAAGAGATAACATGCCGTTCATACAGCAAATCATCAAGTCGGCTGTGGCACGCTTCGTGCTCTACGCCGTCATAGCCCTCACCGTTGTTCTGGTGGCTAAGCATTACGTTAAGAAGATAACGTCGTCGCCTGCCGCCTTGACCATAGAGCAGAACGACTCCATCGACATCACGCCGATGCAGATAAGGTCCATCGAGAACATCGGCGAATGGGAGTTTCTCACCATCAACGACGAAGAACTGGTAGACACCGTGCGCAAGGGTTTCTTCGGCGATGACGAGCTGGTGCGCATCTATTACGGCACACTCCGCCTCGGCATCAACATGAAGGAAGCGCACGAAGGATGGATTGTCATGGACGGCGACACCGTGAAAGCCACTCTCCCACCCGTCCGTCTGCTCGACCAGAGCTTCATCGACGAGACCCGAACACGTTCGTTCATTGAGAGCGGCAAGTGGAGCCATAAGGACCGTGAGCAGATGTATCGCCGCGCCGACGCCATGATGCGCCGCCGCTGCCTCACTCCTGCAAACATCCGCAACGCCCAGCAGAACGCCAAGGAGCAGTTCCGCAGCATGCTCCAGTCAATGGGATACGAGAACGTAAAGGTGGAGATAGCAAATTAAAGGTTCATTTTTTGGATTATATTTCTCTTTTTAAACATATATGTTTCATCGTCTTTCAAAAACCATAGCAGGTTTTTGAAAGATGTATGGAAAAACATGTTACAAAAGTAACAAATACACTCATTCCTCACTTCCATAACACATTGAATACTAATAAGGAGAGTTTTTTCACAAGACCATGTAGGCAAAAGCGGCTCCAAAGTGTTAAAAATCCGAATTAAATCAATTAAAAATAATCTTTTCTTTGTTGGTTTTAGTTATTTCACTACCTTTGCAAAACCGAAAAAAAACTAAAACTAACGTATTATGGAAGTTGCTACTGACGGTATCTATTTTATCATATATGTCACCTACATCATAGTTACGACCACGTGTTTCGCGTTGTCGTCGGTGCTCTATCTCACAAAGTGCATCAAGACGCCGCTCTCCAACAACAAGTCGTACATCAAGGGCAAGAACCTCATTGCCACCAGCATCCTCATGGAAGGCTTCGTACACCTCCTGATGTTCATAACCATCGTCCTCGGTTATGACTATCAGAACATGTACGAGTTTGTCATACCCACCATCTTCTTCATCCAGATGATCGTCATCTATGCGGGCCTTCAGACCTTCCTCTATTCTAAGGTGAACGTGTCGTATAAGCTCGGCGTATATATGTCGGTGCCGATAGTGGTCATAGCCCTCATCCATTACGCCATATTCTTCATCCCCGGCATCCACGCCATCGTAGACAGCAACAATCTCACAGCTTCCTATGATGCCTATCTTGAGTGTGCCACGTCGCGGGTGCTCGACGCTCTGCTTACCGCTTACGTAGTTGTTATAACGTCCATAGGCGTTTATTTTCTTGTCGTATCGAAGGTACGCTTCCTCTCCCACATCCGCCATTATCATGACGGCGAGGTATGCAGCAAGTGCACGTGGATTCACATCCTCGTGTGGTCGCTCATTGTCTTTTACATTCTCTGCTGCGTCACCATCCTCGTTACCACACCTGAGTTTAACGTAACGTCGCTATGGACACAGTTTGTGCTCTCCATCATCATCACCATTAGCACGCTGAACATTCAGGAAATATACCTGAATCTGGGTCCGGCGTTCGGCAATGCTAACGCCAACAGCGAAGAACAGCAGACTGAAGCTGCCGATAACGGCGACGACCCCATCTCCGTCATCATCGACCGCTGGGTGAACAGAGGCGACCGCCCATACCTTGCCGATGGACTCACCGTTAACAAGGTGGCAGAGCAGATGAACCTTAACAAGCGACTCCTCTCGCAGTACCTCAACAACGTGCTGAACCAGAACTTCAACGCCTGGCTAAACGAGCTTAAGGTGAAGGAGGTGAAGCGCATCATCGAAGAAGAGCCCTCGCAGAACTTCAATACCATTGCCAATCGCGTAGGTTTTACCGACGCACCGTCAATGACAAAGATCTTCAAGTCAGTTTGCGGCATGACACCGACAATGTATCGCAACAGCTTGCAGAAAGAATAAATTCTCCCTTTGTCACAGCAGCTGTAAATTGAAGTTTATCGGTGAGTTTGCTGCGGTAGGCAGGGCTTTGACAAAAACCTTTATCCACAGTAGAGGAGGTCTCCGGCCTTTGGTCAAAAGTTACGTATTACAGCCTCCGCAAGCAAGTCTGATACAAACATAGGAGGCTATGGCGTCTCGCCGTAGCCACGCACCCACGAATGCAAGCGGATTGAGTTTGAGCTGCGGGTTCCGCGGAGCGGGACCTATGTCATGAAACCCACTGCAAGCTGCGAAGCAGCGCAGCTGTGGGTACATGAGCTCTCCCATCTCTCCCACAAGTGTTCCCCGAAGGGGGACTTACACATCCTCGATAATGTTGATGATGGTTGGTCCCGCTTCGCGGAACCAAGATGGTGATGAGTGCCTATCCCACAGCTGCGCTCCTTCGGAGCTTGCAGTGGGTTTCTGATAGATACGTGTCCCCTCGGGACACGGCGCTGATTGATGACTTGCTATGATAGGCTGCGTGGCTACGGCGAGACGCCATAGCCTCCTAGGTTTGCACTGGCTGCTGGACATCAAATTAATCTCAACGGCGCATCTTCAGTAAACTCAGATAAATCCGTAATCAAAAGAAAAAATCTGTGATACTCCGTGGCATCTGTGGGAGAATAACTTCCTATAACTCCTTTCGCTTGCGAAACTTGAGTAAGCAACAAAAAAAGGGAGCGCTTCACAGCGTTCCCTTTTTTAATAATACGATAAGATTTTTCTTTATTGTTTAGTCCTTGTGCGTGCGATAGTTATCTCACCACAATCTTGAATGTTTCCGTGCGGTCCTCCATTGTCGTGGCTTTCACGACGTAGATGCCTGCCTTCGGTACGTTGAGCTGGCAGCGACCGCCGTTTACACTGTGGTTGCTTGTTACCAGAGCACCCGAGATGTCGTATACCATCACTCGCTTCATGTCGCCCTTCAGCGTTGCCACCACGATGGTGTTCTCCGTCGGTGAGAAGCATTCTATGGTGTTGATGTCCGTAGTGCTTAGTGACGACTGGTTGGTGATGTAGTAGCGACCGTGGTCGTTGGCCATCATCTTCACCGTCATGCAGTCCTTAATCTCTGAGAACGTCTTTGTTGTAGCGTCGAAGAGGAAGAGCTGCGAGCCTTCGTTGTCCATCTTGCGCAGCATCTTGCTGTTGAGACTGACGTTCACGTCCACTTCCTTGCTCTTTGCTGCCACCACGCCCACCGGCATCCAGTTGATGTCGTCGGAAGCGTTGAGCGCCACAGCCTGCGAACCGGCTACTGAGTAGACCTGGGCTATCTCGGCAATGTTGCCCTCACCGAGCATCTCCACGTCCTCGCCCTCCACGTAGTCGCGGCTTGCCTCGTCGTTGACGATAAGCTCAGACTGGCTGCTTCTCTCGCCGTTGACGGTGGTCAGCGTTACGGTCGGACGGATGATGAGAGCCTTCTCGCCTGGAGTAACATCCTTATTGATGAGCATCGTAGCATTGAATGTTACGTTGGCAGGAGCGGTCTCGCCCTCCTTCACCTTTACAAAGAACGCCTGAGTGGGATTCACTATTACGTCAGTCTTCTTGTCGTAGTCCAGATCCACTGGTACGCTGTGGGTCTTCATAACACCGTTGTCGAGAGTCCAGATGCTGTTCTCGAAGGCTGTGTTAGCCTTGAGGAAGCGATACATACTCAACGATGAGGTGTAAGGATTGCCCACCAGATGGTAGCGGTTGTCGCTGTGCAGGTTCTCCTTCAGCGGCTGAGTCATTGCCATTGTCTTGTCGCCGGCTACGTCGCCCAGCAACATTCGGTAGCTATTAGCGTCGCGGTTAACAGTTACATTCACCTGCTTCTGGCTCTCGCTGTCGTAGTAGCTGAACTGGGTGTCAGCCTTCGGCAGACGGATTACGGCTGTAGCGTTGGCGCCCTGTGCACCTGCTGTGTACTTATCGCCAGCCTTTACTGCGAACGCCTGTCCCTTAGTGTACTGCTCGTCTACCTTGTTATATACGTGCGACCAGTAGCCTGATGTCAGGAAGAAGTCGTTAGTGGTCTCTTCCACAGTTCCGTCCTCATTGGCTTGATAGAACTTTTTGTTGTCCACAATCTCCTTTGCGTCGCCGTCCCAGCTGCGCTGATAAACGGGATAAGCGCTGCGGTCGTTCACTCCCTCCTTATATGTTATAGGCTGGAATGCTTCAGACTTCTCCTGTCCGTCGTCCTTCGGAACGTAGAGGTCGCCGGCGTAGGTCTGCTGCAGCGGTGAAGACATTATGCTCCACGTATTAGGCGTCAGCTCCTTCTCCACGTAAGCCTTGTTGTAGGTCAGGTAGTTGGCGTAGAGAAGCTCTGCCTCCGGCTTGAAGTAGATCTGGTCGCAGAAGTTGCCTGCCCATTTCTCGCAAGAGAAAGTGCCGTTGCCGTTGTCCGAACCGTCTGCTGTGTCACTCCACTTCGCCACGAAGTCGTAAGCAAAGCTCTTCATCTTCGTTGAGGAAGCGATGCCGTTGCTTCTGTAGCTTATCTCGTCGAGGTTAGGATAAACCTTACCCTTGTCCTTCTGATTAGCCACGGTCACCTTCGTGAACTTCATCGGCATGAATGCCGTGGTGGTGTTATAGTCAGCGTATGAATCCTTGAATATCTCAGCCTTCGTAGAGCGCAGCCAGTTGTTGTCATCGTTCCAGTTTGTGCTGGCAGTTCTTGGCGACGAGTTCCATGTGGCATACTCAGGCACGATGCACATCTTGATGAATGTCTCGCCCGGACAGCTTGCCATAGAACCGTCTGCGTTGGCATATCTGAAGTGTATCTCATACCAGTAGCCTTCCTTCAGGGTTTTGACGGCATTGCTGTTAAAGCGGATGCCTACAGTATTATCGGAATTCTTGATGGTGTTTGCTGTCACCACGCCGATCATCTGCTCTGTGGAGTTGAAGGCCGGGTCGTTGGTGTTAGAGATAGACACCTGAGCTTCGTCTATCATCTCTACGCTTGTGGCTCCTTCGATGCCTGTCATCGGCAGATTCAGAGCGCCGTTCTTTTCGGCTATCGCCTGTATCTGCGGCAGACCGACACGTACTGTTCGTGCGTCGTTCGGATAGATGACGTTAGGGAAGCCGAAGTTGATGTTCGGTCCGTCGGTCACCACGCGCAGATCCACTAACATCGGGGCAGCACAGATTTCGTATACCTGACCGTTGATGGTGGCTTTGGCTTGCACTGGGATTACAGCAATCTTATAAAGACCCATCTCGTCAGAAGCAAACGTACGGTTGCCCATTGAGTTGCTGGCGTTCAGAATCAGCTGCTTGCTGTCCACGTACATCTTCAAGAGATTGTACTGCGTACGGTTATCATTACGGAAATTAGGACTCAATCCATTGTATTCCGGATACTTGGCACGATAAGCGTGTAAAGCCTCCAATAGACCTGATGTAGAGTAAAGCTCGTTCTCTGCGTTAGGCTTTGAGAGGAACCAGTCGAACTTGACATTGTCGATGGTCACCTTACCGCCGTTCACTGGGTCAGCCGTCTCTATCTTGGCTATCACCTCCACGGTCGGAGTTTTGGAGTTACAGTCCACTCTCAGAGCTGTGAGCACGTTACTGTTCTTGTCGGTCAGCTTGATGTTCTGCTCCACCACCTGGAATATTCCACTATACGTAGAGCAGACGTCTGTGCTCTTACCCCATTTGCCCGGTACATCAGGGTTGTCGTCGCTCGGATAAGCGATGGAGAAGTAATAGTCCTTGCCCGGTACGATGTTGAAGTTGCGGTTGGCGATAACCAAGCATCGGTTGCCGCTGTTGTCGTTCTCAAACATCGGAACTGTCTTGTTGTCGGCTGCATACGGAGGAAGAACTAATCCTGCATTGTAAGACGCAGGAATGCTTGCTATGCCGTAATCGTCGGGCTTTCCGTCGCCGTTATAGTCGATGTTTTCCACCCGTTTTCCTGTAGCGTCGCAGATACGATAGAAGAGTTTCGACTCCTTCTGGTTCACCATCGCCTGGAAAGTCTCGTAGATGCCGCGGAGCTTCAGTGTAATTTCCTCGGGAGCTGTCTCATAACCTGTCTCGTTAGGACAGAGCGGCCTGTTCTGCAGAACGTCCAGTTTGGATGTCTGAGTATAGAGGCAAAGGTCGTCAATACAGTAGTCTGCACCCCTTGTATTCTGACACATATTGTCAAGCACAATGCGGAAGTCGGTGTAGTTGTCGGCAGCAGCAGACTTCTGAAGCACCTGCTTACTGTAAATCTGATACCACTTACCATATTCGTGAGACTTTGTATTAGTCTTAAAGTCGCCTGACGAGAACGACTGGATAAGCTTCTGGTCGGTCACGTTGCCGTTTTCGTCCTTATTGATACCATAAAGGCGGAACATCACCTGCGGTGCAGTTGCGTTGTATGCTGCGGTATACTCGGCAACGGCTCCACTAAAAATCAGCTGTGAACCTGTACAGAGGTTAGCCTTAAAGTCGGCAGATGCAATCTGACGGCTCTCGTTCGAAGCGTCCACATACAGGAAGTGTCCGTACTGCTTGCCGTTGGTTTTTGCGTAGGTACGATCGTAGATAGTAGGAGAACCGGCTGCCCACCATTGGTATCCGTTTTGATTATCATACGAAATGCCAGGTAGGTTACCCGATTTATAGAGACCATAATCACCGTGGATAGGTGACTTACTGTGATGTGGTGTGCTACCATCATAATAATAATCATTACTTGCAAGTAGCGCATAGGTGAATCCGTATGCACGTGATTTGAAGTCGGACGGCTTAAGACTCATGTTGTTCTCTGGCGTTGTCGGCGCATCCAATGTCAGATCAGGATTGTCGTCATCGAACGAGATGTCCATCTGCCGCTCATACTTATCCTCAAAATAGGAGAGCGTACGGTCTACGTCGCCGTCAGCAGTCAGCTCGTCCTTCATCTTCGGATAACCCTTATGTATAAACACCTCAAAGTTAGCAACGGGACACATATAATAATCGCCATTTGCAGCCCAAGCCACTACATAAACAGTCTGTTCGAAGCCTATATCTGTAGGTTTAGAAGTTGTAGCGCCATTAGATACATTATACCAAGTCGCGTTCTTGAGTGCATTTATAGTCAAGTCACAGAACTGAGTAGTGGATGAAAGTTGGCAATACTTTGTCTTGTCCTCATTATAGACCCTCCACACTATCTTGTTAGCCTGCTTCATAGTGGTATTGAAGTCTGCTGCCGTTATCTTTTGAGCCTCTGTAGTTGGATAAACCGTCTTACCTACGGTAGTTCTCAAAGGATAGAACCAATAGCTTTGTCCACCAGAATTCTTCATATTTGTACGCAGCGTCATATTTGCGTTTGCGTCCTTTGCACCGAACACGATACGCTTGTTGTCCTCAAGAGTCAGGTCAGCAGCCCTGCTGTGATCACATAAAGCATCCTTGATTCGCTTTGCCAGATATGCTGCAGACTTGATGTGGAAGATGTATCGGATGGAGAGGGTTGGTTCCTTTTCAACATAATTTGTAGATATACTATAATCATTGTATCGGCTTACATCACAAGCGATAGTTTCTCCATCCCAATCTTCTGCATCTGCTCCCGTCGGTTTATTGTATTTGACTCCTGCATAATCTCTTGCAGAATTTTTGAGAGTACCGGCAATAAGTCCTATATTCTTTTTGCTGGTGTCGTCCTTCAAACTCTTCAAACTTGTATAATATCTTGAATATACTGTCAGTCTATCCGACATAAGGTCTGTAGTATAGTCATACCAACGAATCCATCCGTAAGGCTCAAGGTCATTGGTTGAACTTTTCAACCATCCATCAAAAGGCAACTCAAGCTCCATTGTGCTGCTACCCGTCGGCAGATAATAATAGTAATGCCATTCTGCAGTCTGCTGCATGCCGCGGCTGTCAAGCGGCAATCCGCTTTGGCCATTCTTGTGGAAGCCTAAGCTCTGCGCATACACACTGCTTGGCGCTGCGGTAAGTGCCATCATCGCAAGGAGCTGCAGTAGCAGTCTTCTTGACGGTGCGAGTCTGTTTATGTTGTTTTTGCGACTTTTCATATCTCAAAAGGTATTATGTTCGTACTTGTTAAATCTAAAAGTGTTGTTAAATCTAAAAGTGGGTATGGCAGGAATGCCATACCCACCTATTATTAAATGTTATTCCTTGTTTATCTGCAAGCGATATGGGATTGTTACGCCGTTGATTTCGACGTTGATTTCGTGGATGGCGTATCCCTTACGCGGGCTGATATATCCTTCAAAGGTCTTGGTGCGCTTCTCGAAGTAAGGCTCCTCATCGTAAATGGAAGTTCCTTCTGCTCCGGCAGGATCAGCCTCGAGCGTTCTGATGCTCTTGAAGGTCCAGTTGGTCAGCTCCGTGTTGTTGCTGCGCTTGTATACGTGCAGCTTCAGATGGAACTCGCCGTACGACTTGAATGTGGCTGTGATGCGGTCGCCATCATATTTCAGTTCGGGGATAACGCCGATGCCTGTGAAGACCTGCGGCTCCAGCTCGATGCGATAGTCAACTAACTTGACGGGGATAATCAAGTAGTCGTTTCGTGCTATCTTGCTCCATTCTGTCATGGCGATGCGCTTCGTGACTGTTCCCTTGTCGGTGTCGATGCTGAGAACGAAGTACTTAGGATTGTGGGCGACGCTCTCGTTTACGTAGAACGTGGTCTGCAGTGTGCCGCCGTTCTTCACCTGAGTGCCTGACGTGCCGCCGATGTTTACTGTGTAATCCTTGTATGTGGCAGCGTCGTTGATTTTCGGCACCACTTTGCCGTCAGCGTCCTTCATCGGGAGCAGACTTACATTGTCTGCCACGTTGTCGGTGATGTCTGTCAGCTTAACGCTCTTGATGTTGAGATCGTAGCCTGTGTCGTTGGTGAAGTTGAGTTCCACCTTCGCCATCATTCGGATAACCTCAAGGTCCACCTGTTGCTTCTTGCTGGTGATGTTGAAGGTCTGCTTGTTGCTCATCGGAATGCCCTTGTCGCTGAGCGTTGTGGTATTGCCCTCCACCTTATAGTATTTGCTTTCTATTTCGGCAGGCGTTGTAGCCGTAGTTATTCCGAGTTCTGCAGGCGTGATATTGGCAAACGAATAGAACGTGGCGCTGCCCAATTCGGCTTTCGCCTTGAGATAGGTCTGCTCTACTTCCTCCGTGAAGTCGTTCTTCACCACTATGTCCTGTATCTTGCCGTTCTGGACGATGACAACAAAACAATTGTGCATCATCTCTCCAGAGGGGGCAGCGTTTGTGTCCACCCATGACGCTCTCGTAACGCCGTCGGAGGTGCTGTAGGAACGGGTCAGCGAGCTTGCAGAAGCAGTGAGCCTTAGCTCCACCTGCATCTTCTCGCCCTCACCCTTCCCTTGGCAATCGGCGTGGTCTTCCTCAAAGCTGCATCCTACGATGGCGAGCGTTGAGAAAAGCGCAAGCATGTATGTGAAAATGTTCTTGGCGTGAGTCATCGCTATTTTAGTTTTTGTGTAAATACTCTATGTTGTTACATTATAATCTCAGAGTGATTGCGCACGTTCCACTTCTGCACCTTCAGTGTGACGTTCAGTCTGTCGTCCTTGTTCACCGTGTACTCGTAATAGTGGTTGCGCTGTATGTTGTAGAGTGTGGAAGGATCTGCCACACCGTCCACGTAGTTACAGAACTGCAATGTGTAAGTTCCGTCGTCCTTGCCGTCGCACTTGAGGTTTAAGGTTATGTTTGCCTTCCGGTCGGCAGCGGCGTTTTTGTTGTCATACTCAGGAATGTAGAGCATGATGCTCTCTTCGTCGGTGGTGGTGTTGGTCATCGTTACGGACTGGCTCCACGAAGGCTTTGCGTTGAGCGATCCGCTGAACAATATCTCCTTTGTGTTCTTTGACGTGTTGTAGGTCAGCGGCAGCGTATAGCCCTCGGTGTTGTAGTTGTTGAAGGTGATGCCGCCCAAGGCATAGCCTCTGGCTTTCATGCCGTCAGCCATCTTCACCTTCACCTTGGCGAGAGAGCGGAGCAAGTCGATGGTGCCGAGATTGTTCTGCTTTCCGACTACGAGGTCTTTGGTAAGCGTGGTGACGCCCCACATCGGGATATACTGCTTGGTTTGGTCTACGCGGAAGGCAAGCGATGAGATGTTGTCCTGCGTGACGTTGTCGGTTCCGCAGTTGGCAAACACCATAATCTTATTGGCCTGTTTGAGCAGGTCTCCTGCCTTTTCCCAAGTTCCGGTGATTTGGTCTTCGATCACTCTCACGTCCTGCACGTCGCCAATGATGTTTCCGTCCTTGTCGCAGACCTTAATCTGCAGCTGGTCAGCGTTGATGGCGTTTTCGTAGGGATCGCCCGGGTCAGTCGGATCGTATTCCCCCCAACCGTCGTTTACAGCTCTTGTGTTGTCGTTGACGAAGGCCATCCTGAATGCCACCTTCACATTATCGTCGCCCGTGTCCTCCTTGTCGTAGCCGTCATCGAAGCCGCACGACGTTGTGGACAGCAGACCAAACAGGAGCGAAACTGTCAGCGCGGAGGTATTGCGGTTTATTCTAAGCATAGTCAGTTTCTTTTGGTGTTTAGTTTTTTGTGTTATTAAGTCTCTCTCCCTTTCGGGGATGTGGCGCTTAAAGCTCTGTTTCGTTCAGCACCACTCTCCAGGAGTTGATGAATATGTGTGATGACAGCCAGTTGTTGTTGGCGTCCAGGAAGAAGATAAAGCTGTATTCGTCCTGGCGGTCAAGATATTCCTGATTTGACATCGCCCTGTTATATTTGCCCTTTACGAGGAGCACGTAGTCGATAAGCGGAATCTGGAAAACCTTCTCTCCCGTCTCATGCTTGAGAACACAGAGCTGCGGGTTCTTGCCTGTAAAGAGTCGGTTGACGGTCATCTCTGCCACCACTGCCGAAGCCTGTGTGGTTGCTTCAGCGCGTGTTACGGTGCGGTTCTGTCCGACGATGCCGTCATACTTCGACCATGGCACGTAACGTATTGAGTCTTCCGGCAGCTCCTCATTGTCTGCCATCGCAGCACGTGTGAGCGCGGCGTTGTCGAATCCGAGATAACTGTTGTCGTCGTCGATGTAGAAGTCGAAGTCGTCGGCTTTAATCTGCTTGCCCGATGTGTTCTGGAGCACCACGCGTATGACGTTGGTGTTCTTCATCAAGTCCACTGTGGCAGTCTTCACGCCGAATCCCTCCAGATTGAGGTCAGCCTTCTGCACGAGTCCGTGATAAAGGCCGTTGATGTCGTGGTCCAAGGTGCGGCTGGTTCGGTTGATGCGGCTTGTAAGCACGCTGATGTCGTCAGCACGAGTAGCCGTCTCGGGTTTTCCGAAGACATACGATCCTGTGTATCTCTCCTCGCCTTCCGCCCAGACCTTGAGCGTATAGTCGCCGGGCTTCAGCTCGTCCACGTTCATATATCCGCCACGTTTCTTTATGTCCTCCACGCGTTCCTGCTTTTCGAGAGCCAGACGTCCGTTTTCGTCGAAAGCGTAGAGCGTAACGGTCTTCACCTCGTTAGGAAAAGCGTCCGCGAACTTCATGTTCATATCGTACTTGAAGTTGACGCGCAGCGCCTGTGGACAGTCCGACTGGTCGTCCTCCATCATTCCGCACGAGGTAACGGTGAACATCATTGCCATCACAGCTGCGATGGCCTTGAGGTCGCTTATTATTTGGCGCTTGTTGTGTTTCATATTGCTTAGCTTTTGTTTTCTGTTCGTGATATTGTGAGATGGTCTCTTATATATATAATGTATATGTAGTCGTTATTAAGTCTTCTTTTAGTGGGCTTATCACCTTGTTCAGTGTCTCGCCATGCCGACCTCTCTTTTGTATCTGTCGGCTCGATACCTCCCCTATAGGGAACAATAATCAGCTGTACGCCCTCATTGTACGGAGCGTCTTTTGTCTGAGAAAAAATATGAGGGAGAGCTTATCGGGTGAGCCGACAGCCTCCCCCTCATATTTCTATTTAGAGTGTCCGGCATCAGCCGGAACAGGTGTCACAATATTATGTGTCAGTGATGTCGTTGTGAGATTACTTACCGAGCTCTACAGTCTGGCCAACAACTCTCCAAGAGAGAACGTTGATACGAGCTGCAAGATAAGTCATAGGCTCATCTTCCGGAGTAACGGGAACGAACTCATTATCCTTGTCGTATACTGCAGTACCGAAACCGGTAATCTTAGTAACGTCAACCTTGTAGAAGTGGTTACGAACCATACCGAACTCACCAGTCTTGCCAGTAGCGCCGAGGTGCTTAACTGAAGTCCAGTAGTAAGTCATACCTTCCTTGTAGATAACTGCATTGTTGGCACCGTAAGCAGTGTTAGCTGCGTCTGTAGCTACAACGTAAGTTTCGCCAGTCTTCTGGTAAACCACAACACCGTCCTTAACCTGAGCCTTAACCTCATAAGGCTTATCTGCGTCAACTACAAAAACAAGATCAGCTGGGTCAAGACTTTCGTATGTAGTGCCTGCGTCAGTAGTTGAAACCACCTTGAAGAAATTCTTGTTCTCATTCAGAATGACCTTCTTAACATCATTCTCAGAAAGATACTGAACGCCCTTATACTTAGAAATCTCAAGAGGATTGCCATTGACGTCAACGAGCTGAGCAGCAGCTACATAGATAGGTCTATTGGTCTCTGCATAGCTTGTGTTAGGAGCGGTGTAGTAAACATCACCAATGTGTGTGTTGGTGTAAGCATTCCATGACTTGTAAGTGCCATCGTTATTAGGAGTTGTCTCCCAGTAGCTACGATAGAAGTTAGCATCGTTCCAGTTAAAGCCAATTGCAGTTTCTGTCCAAGTAGGCTCAATTACCTTGATGAGATTAGCCTTTGTGTTCTCCTTGGCAATACCCCAACCCTTGATCATAGCATAAACCGGAGTACCTGTTGCAGTCTCACCTACCTTGAACTTAGACTCAGTAGCGCCACTTGCAGTAGAAGTAATCTTGGCAGCAACACGCTCTACATAAATGTCAACCGGATCGTTCTTAGCAGCTTCTTCTGACAAGGCAACGTGACCAGAAATGTCTGATGTCCAAACCTTATCTTTACCATTAGCGTACACAGAGCTTGTCATAACGAAGTCAGAAGCAGTAGCACTCTGACCATTGAAGTTCTGAGCTGTAACAACACCCTCAACTTGAGACTTTGTCATGAAATCGGCAAGTTTACCATCCTCGATTGTCTCAGGATTTACGACAGCCATCATAGACTGAGGATAAGACATGTCTTTGCCCTTGATTACAAGCATTGAGTTGGTAATGTTCTCAACGTTACCAGTAGAAGCTGTCATCTGCTCAGGTGCAAGCTCCAACCAGTTCTTGCCTTCTGCCAACTTGTAAGGAGCACCATCCGATGTGAAGAAGTAGAAGCGGATTGTGTTGATCTTGCTCTCTGCAGCGGTTCCGTTCTCATACACAGCTCCGTCAGCACGTGTACCACCAACACCAACATTATTGATGTTTACGGCTACATAACTCTTAGCGCCTTCCACGTTAGGATTGTTCTCTACAGCGTCTTCTGATGTACAAGCGCTGAATGCAAAGGCAGCAAGTGCCAATGGGAATAATTTAAACTTGTTCATACTTGTGAAGTTTAAGTGATTAATAATTTTTGTGTTTAGTAAAAATATTTCTTTTTTAAAGAGTTTCTGTGTTTGGCTTGTCTTTGTGTTTGTGAAGCCGAGTTTAGTCTTTGTGTTGTAAGGGTGTATGGTTGTTTATGTCTTTTTATTGTAGGTCGTCATAGTTCTGCTTGGCAATCTCGCATCCCTTGTCGGAAGCAATCCTGAAGCACTCGATGGCTTTCTCGTCGTTGCCGATGTGCCAGTAGCAGATGCCCCTTGCGTTGTAAGCCTCAGCGGAGTCGCCAGCCTTGTCGAGCTTGCGGAGCGCCTCAGCGAATCTGTCCTCGTTGATGTCAGCGCAGGCAGCGTTCAGATTGGCAGTCTCGTCGTTGGGATACATGAGCGCTGCGATGGCGAACACCTCGTTAAACTCCTTCGATCCCGGCTCGTAAGTCTGAGCCACCATATACATCTCGTTCTGCGAGAGCAGCTGCGGCTTGGTCTTGATAAGCTCCTTAGCCTCCTCCACTGAGAACGGGCGCACGTTGCATGTGATGACGTAGTCAGAATGGCGGAGAGCCGGATACCATGAAGCGAGCATTGTGCGATACTCCTCAGGATACTGCGACTTGATGAGCCATTCGCGGCGGTCGGGTTCTATAGAGTTGTCCTCAGCAATCTTGAGGATGGCGCTGCGGTTGTCGAGGTTGCTGTCCTTGATATACTTGCAGAGACCTTCCCAGTCCTCCGGCGTAGCGTTGACGGTGAAGAGGCGGTCGTCCAGATGGACGAGCTGGCGCACGTAGTTCTTCAGCGTAGCGGCACGGTTAGTGGCGAGGTATTCGTTGTGGGCGTAAGGAGCCTCAGGTGAGGCATAGCCATGAATCTCAATCTTGGTGATGGTCATATTGGCGTCCTTCTTTATCACGTTGATGGTGTCGACGATCTTCGCCAGCTCACGCGGGTTGTTGCGGTAGTTGGGATGCAGCTCTGTGCGGTCTACGGGGAAGTCGATGAAGGCTCTTCCTGACATCTCGTATGTCTTCTGCTCCACTGCGATGGGCTGTATGAACGCCACCTTGGGCTGTCTCATCTTCTTTACGGTCTCCTGCTCCTGATCGTCAATCTTGCCGCATCCGCAGAGGTCTTCCTTAATTACGACGTCTGCTGAGCGCATCCAGTCGGCAAACTCGGTCTGAGTCTGGTAAGCGAACACCTGTTCCTTACCGTTCTTCCTTGTCACGTCATAAGCTCCGGGATATTGCTTGGCGTCCCTTCTGTCGTACATAACCTTCTGTCTCTTGCCGTTGATGACAATGGGCTGCAGAGCCACGCTGTTCTCTCCCGACTCGATAACCGGCGTAAGGACGATGCGTCTGTTGGCAGGCATACGTAGCGAGTCAAGGCGGAGGTCCATTCCTACGAAGAACTGGTCGTCAGCTCTTGTCGCCTTGATGTTCTCCACCGCCACCTGACGGTCAAGAATCTTGGTCGACCTCTTCGTCTGTGCCGACGCGTTGACGGCGCTGATGGCGAGGGCTGCTGATAGTATAATGTAGTATTTCATAATGGTGGATCTTATTGTTAGTGAAAATGTGTGGTGAATAGTGGGCTGTCTTCTTTTTATATTTAGAATACGTAGATCAGCTCCACGGCTGCCTTTGTAGGACCTACATAATTGTGATGTCCCTCACCCTTCTTGTTACCGCACGTCTTACATTCGAATTTCTTATAGTGGATGTAGTCGTAACCCACTCCGAGGGAAGTCTCGAGGTTCCAGTGCTTTGAGAGCGGCCATTGGTAGCCTGCGGTCAGACCGCCTCCTACGAACCATCCTTCATATCTATGGTCCTTAAACTCCTTGAACATTCCGAACGGCAGTTCGATGCCACCAGCGTTGAACTGTCCTCCCATAGCGTGTGCTCCGAGGAACCATCCGTTGAACGTCTGGCAGAACCAGTAGCGGTATTCGGGTTGTACCACCCAGTGGCGTATGCTCTTATTGTCATTGAATTTCCAGGGGTTGATGCCATAGAAGGCCTGAACGGAGTGCTTTCTGCCGGTCTGAAGTTCGAGACCGACGTTCGGGGTTGTGGTAGCCCAGTAGAGTAAGTTGGTCTTGAGTCCCAGTTGCTGGGCGTTAGCCGATACAGCCACGAGCATAGCTACGATGAGCAGTCTCAATCTGTATGTTACGTTTTTAGCCATATTATTATTCTATTTAGTTCGTTGTTTAAATGTTCCGTGATAATACGTATCTTATCTAATAATGTAATAAGTGGGGTTGTGGGGCTGTACTGTTGTGTTAAGTCGTCTTCTAAACCTTATTATATACGTTATAGATAGTCGGTTTTTTAGTTTTGCGTCGTTTAAGCGTCTTAGTTTAGCGTCGTCGTTGTGTTGTCGTTACGACTTTGTGTTTAGCGTCATTGTCCTTTTTTATTTTGGACATTGCAAAGGTACATCAAATTTTCGGAAATCTTTTGTGAATATAGCATAAAAATTAAACAAATCGTAATTTTCCATGATTTTTTTACCGTTTGACCGTTTTTCTGCAATATTTTACATGTTTTTCCCCAGTTTTTGTAAATTTAAGCAGGGTAAAAATCTCACAAATCCGTCCCAAATTAGATATTTACAAGAGGATTGGACAATATTTACTGTCCGATTCGTGCAGTAATAAGGAATCGGACACAAGGGAGTTTGGCTTATCCCACAGCTGCGCTGCTTCGCAGCTTGCAGTGGGTTTCGGATGGTCGGTCCCGCGTCGCGGAACCTATGGGGGAGATGGGAGGTTTGCTATGCCCCACAGCGGTGCTGCTTCGCAGCTTGCAGTGGGTTTCAGGTGGGTAACGTGTCCCCTCGAGACACGGCGCTAACTGATAATCTGCTGTACCGGGCTGCGGGGCTACGGCGAGACGCCATAGCCTCATATGTTTGTGCTGCAAACTGGTCGTTGATTATGTTAGAGGATACAATAGAATGGGGTAACTTAGGAGGCTATGGCGTCTCGCCGTAGCCACGCACCCTTGGACAAGCAAGCTGATTGAGCGTTAGGCTGTGGTAGGCAGTGCTTTGACAAAAACCTTACTCCACAGTCCGCTTATGGGCGCAAAGCCTTTTATTTGTGCACAGCACGCGCCCACAAGCGGAAAAAACAAAAAAAACACAAAATTCCTAATTCGGACGATGTCGTCCGCTACCTTGTGTTTTTTATGTTTTTCCTTTTGTTGGCACAGTGATGCTTCGGCATCACTCATCCTCCAAACGATATCATGAACCCGTAGGGTGTGCCAAGAAAAGGATTGTGGATAATGGTTTTTGTCAAAGCACTGCCTAACACTGCTAACACTACAAGGCAGCGGGTCTACGGCGAGACGCCATAGCCTCCTATGTTTGTGCTGGCTGCTTGAGGTCAGACATCAGATTAATCAAAAGAAAAAATCTGTGACAATCTGTGGCATCCGTGGGAGAACATTTTCTCAAGCAACATCCGTGACAATCTGTGGCATCTGTGGGAGAACATCACTCAAGCAACATCCGTGTTCGCTTAATCGTAGGGTGCGTTTGAGTCTCCCACAGATTACGCGGATCTACACGGATATGGGTGCGGATCTGCTATACTGGGCTGCGGGGCTACGGCGAGACGCCATAGCCTCCTATGTTTGTGCTGGCTGCTTGAGGTCATACATCAGATTAATCAAAAGAAAAAATCTGTGACAATCTGTGGCATCCGTGGGAGAACATTATCTCAAGCAACATCCGTGACAATCTGTGGCATCCGTGGGAGAACATCACTCAAGCAACATCTGTGACAATCTGTGGCATCTGTGGGAGAACATTATCTCAAGCAACATCCGTGACAATCTGTGGCATCCGTGGGAGAACATTATCTCAAGCAACATCCGTGATAATCTGTGGCATCTGTGGGAGAACATCACTGTGACTGCTGCGGGGCTCCTTAATGGCGCTGCCTATACACCGACGGGGGGATACCTTCTATTGACTTGAAGATTTTGGAGAGGGAGGCGGAGTCGGTGAATCCCATTTCGTAGGCTATTTCGCCTAAGGGACGGGAGCGATCCTCGAGGAGGACACGCTTCGTCTCCTCCACCTTCAGGAAGTTAATCCATGCGTTGAAGTTTTTGCCCTTTACATTATTAATATAGTTGGAGAGGAGGCGGGTGTTCAGTCCCATCTGGTCAGCCACCTGCATGATGGTGATGCTCTCCTTGAGGTAAGGCTTGTCGGCACGACCTATCCACTCCGTCACGATGGCGTCGATGGTGCTGTAGTTGCTGTCACGATGGCGATCATCCTCCGCGGGCTTCGTCTCGAGCGTCTCTGGTTGACGGATGGCGAGGTCGGCGGGATCCGGGGAGACGGTGACGTTGGAGTTGTTGTGGGCGGAACGGGACTTCGGTGTCGGCTCGAAGATGTAGCCGTGGTCCACCTCCATGTCGGCGAAGGCGGGCTTGATGTCCCAGTAGACAGTGCGACACATTATGAACGCCATTGCATTGACCAACACCACTAACGACCTTACCCACATGAATATGTTGTCGAGCATACGATTGAAGAGGGCGATGTCGATGATGCTGACAACGTAATATAGGATGATGGAGAGGACGACGGTGATGAGCCAACGGCTGCGACTCTTGTTCTCTCCGATGTAATAATTGTCGATGTGCTGACGGAAGACCGTTATCTGCTTCGATACAAACCACAGTATGCCGAGTCCCTCGATGACGAGGGTGATGTAGAGCATGTAGCAGGTGAAGATGGCTGGCGAGGTCTCGAGGAAGCCATTATATACGCTTGGCGAGAGGGTGAATCCGTGGAGGGGTATATACACCAGGATATGCGTCAGCCATATACATACCACGGGCATTATGAACGCTATGATGGTGCGTACGGAGAGGCGCTTACCGTGGAGCAGATAGATGCATGCGGTAATGTCAAAGCAGATGGCGAAGAAGAGGAAAAGTGGACTCGTGAAGTAATTGAGCGGGAGATAGTCCTGCTCGTTAATGATTCGGAGTATGGTGAAGAAGCTGACGATGCTCTCAAGTAATGAGGAGCCGGCAAGGCACATACGCGCCATACTGTATGATTCAAATTTCCCTTCTGATGTCTTCTGTGCGGGAGTGAGAAGAAACATTAGGCCTATAGTAAAGCATACGGAGCAGTTAACAACGTATGCAATAAGTGTAGTCGTATCCATAGTTGTGTTTGCAAATGTTTAGGTAATGCAAAGTTATGGAATTTGTATAATTTTTACAATGATTTTACAAATTATTTTTAAGAAATTACAAAAATGAGTTCCGCTTTGCGGAACCAAGAGAGGGTGAGGGGTTGCCTATCCCAGGTAATCGTAGGAGGCTATGGCGTCCCGCCGTAGCCACGCAGCCACGGACTACCGAGTGTTAGGAACAATATTAGGCAGGGCTTTGACAAAAACCTTTATCCACAATCCGCTTATGGGCGCAAATCC
>ERZ1026901.777-NODE-777-length-22528-cov-12.877008_pt1 | contig 22528 bp, 18 predicted proteins | sample MGYA00380179_ERZ1026901 | MGnify/ENA primary metagenome ERZ1026901 (study PRJEB33269, sample SAMEA4719815) | human gut metagenome | biome: human-associated habitat; feature: organic feature; material: feces | place: Cameroon | collected 2013-10 ... | reverse complement strand
GAACAAAAAAATGAGAGATTAACCGCTGACCCTCAGGGTCGGCGGTTTTTTTATGTCCTTACCGCTACAACTACCTTATTAAGTATGACAACAAAAGCTTTATTATCAATCGTCGGCATAACATTCGCCACTATTGCAAGTACACCAGCATACGCTATTGGTATAAATAGCGAAAATCCAAACACTATAAACTGCGAGAATCCGAACACTGTAATCACAGCCACAACAACTGCCACCACACAATGGCAAGCCGGAAGAATTGTGAGCAAGACAGATATCAAGGCAAACAGACTTGAACATTATTTCTGCAAGAAGAACATTGACAACCAACTCTTTGCCCGCATATATGGCAAATCGTACAAAGCCAACTGCACATTAGCACGCACTGAACTGCGTTATCTGCAACTGTTACACTACACTATTGACGGAAAGATAATGACTGGCGAGATGATTTGCCATAAAGATATAGCCAACGATCTGATTGAAATATTCCGTAAACTATTTGAAGCCCACTACCCTATCGAGCGCATTCAGCTCATTGACGACTTCGGAGCCGACGATGTAACATCGATGAACCATAACAATACATCGTGCTTCAACTACAGAGCGGTGGCAGGATCAAAGAAATTGTCGAAGCATAGTATGGGCAAAGCCGTTGACATCAATCCGCTTTACAACCCATACGTAAAAAAACGCGCCAACGGAAAGACAATTGTCAATCCTGAGAAAGGCCGCCAATATGCCAACCGAAGCAAGCAATTCAAATACAAGATTGACCGCAACGACCTTGCCTACCGACTATTTACACAACATGGATTTACGTGGGGAGGCGGCTGGCGTTCGCTGAAAGACTACCAGCACTTCGAGAAATAAAAGACCAGGACAGAGACATCAGACTGCCATCTTCAACAAAACCTACAGCAGACCAAATCTCTCACTACACCCCACCCTTAGCTATCTTGAATGTCTTTACCCCGTACTTCACTATATACACGCCCACATATGCCTCGTTATTCACAAACGAGGCATAAGGCATACGTCCGAGCATGACTCCGCTAATGGAATAGACAGACACCATAGCCGACGGTTCAATAACACGAAAACTGTCATAAACCTCGCTTATTCCATTAGTTGCGTCATTCAGTTCCACATTGCGCCAATCGCTCCAGGGCTTTTCCACTCCACGCTTTACAGCCTGAACACGCCATCGATACACCACATTGGGCTGTAGCGAAGTGAATTCATATTCTGTGTCATACACATTATATATATATAGCACATCGCCTGCGGCACGCGTTGCAGCAAAGTCGCTCTCCGAGAAAGCGCCATCATATATACCAATTGAATATATATAGCATCGTGCAGTAGGCGCAACATAAAGGTTGAAAGGCTTGCAATACTGATTGTCAAATACTATCAGCTGCCGTTTTCCGTCAGCAACAATATTTGTTCTATCAATAACATTTCCGTCATAATCAATAAGCGACAACATAATATCAGGCTTATCATCCTTATAAGCGGCTGAAACAAAACTTATCGTGACCTTTCCATACTTACAGTTCTTGATATGTGGCGATATGAGGAAGCTGTTTCTGGAATTGGAAGTTCCAAGTTTAAGACATCCAACACCCTTAAACACATTATCGCCAGTCCACCCCTTGTTACTAGTATGAGCATCAAGTCGTGACGACAAATCCGTAGTTCCGTCACTCTTATTTCCACTTCCCCAACCAGTGAAGTCCTCAGCCAAGAGCAATTTATCTTCGGGCGAAACCTTGCCAACCTCCTCTAATTGAACATTATAGTAATCGGCAAACTCCACTTCATTCCACTTAGCACGGAATGAAGCAGAACCAGTCTGTTCAGAATGCAACTTTGTAGCCACCGAAGGAGCGCCACCCATAAACAAGAACGAAATCAATCCATCTGAACTCTCCTTGATTTCAGTCACCGGCTTGCCAAGCAACTTTGTTCCCGAACTGTTATTATTGAACAAAGTAGCTGCAGGCGACGAGGTGTCAGTCAACTTAGTATTGCCCGACGTACCCGGATAGGTGTCGCCTTTAAGCGATTTGCGGCTTCTATCGTTGTCGGCTGCCACTATGCCGAAGCGCGGATGCGACACATCCGTATTCACCTCATTGTATTCCCAAATCGAACTATAATAATCAACATGGATGACAAGCAAGCCATGCGAAGGCAACTGCTTGTCAAACCCGCGTTGTTGACGATTCTCAAAAATGTAATATTCACGTGGCTTATTGTCGTTATACACCACATACGACTTGGGCGACTCGCTCAGAGCAGGCAAATCGTACACATCAGTTGGCTCAGTCAGCACCTCAGGCTGCATCCATCCGCTCACCCAACGCTGGTATGTGTTATAGCCAACGGGACAATAGCCATTGCCAGCATACGAACCATAGTCCATGACATCCCACAAGTCCATGCCAAAACAATCGCCACCCGACGTATCGTATATATCGGGCAGACCCAGACAATGGCTGAACTCATGGCAAGCCGTGCCTATACCAGCCATATTCTTACTGCCGTAATCGTTCAGTTCGGCAGTACATCCATAGGTGTTTATCTTAACCTTATTAAGAGTGAGACTATATCCGGCTGCCTTCAGAGTCCACTCATGCGGCCAAATGGTATTAGGGAGCAATGCCGGACGTGAAGCTTCGCCATAACCAGCGTATATCACGAACACCTGATCGACCTCGCCGTCGCCATCCCAATCATAGTCGGCAAAGTTAACCTTATCGGCTACAAGCCGGCAAGCTTCATACACCATACCACCGGGATCCTTATCATTGCCTCTATCGTCATTGCCACCATAATCAGCCATATTCTTCGACACAGTAACAGGACCCACAACGTCGAACGACAAGTCGAACTGTCCATAGCTCTGACTATAGAAATAGTCATGCACAGAACCCGAATTGCCGAGCATGTTATAGCCCGTCTTGTTGAAGAAGTCGTTCCATTCGGCATTGTCATGAGCCGACTGCATCTTCACATCCTGAAAATTCACCAGAATGACAAGTCCCTTGCGCTTGCCCGTAACGCCAATGCCGTCGCCACCCGTAGCACCAGCCATACGTGTAAGTGCAGGTTCGGCAGCAGCCATAACATTCTGTCGCTTGGCAAAGCGTTGCAGACGAGCCTTGTTGCGCTTTGCCGCAATCTTAGAAGCAAAGCCGGCAATGCGCTCCACCTCAGTCTTATGTCCTACAAGAAAAGCCTTCTCCTTCAGCGAACGTCGCTCTGCGTCATGCGCCACCTGTGCCGAAGCACGCAGCACACCGTCATCAGCCATGTACGCATAACAATAAGCCTTGTCTGCGTTCATGGCTATCGGCATACCGTCTTCGGTAGACATAAAGTGGAAGTTCTCGTCGCCACGCACCATAACAGTAACCATACTGCCATCGGGTTGGCGCACCAGTGTCTTACAGCGCTTTGCCGGTACAGCCCAAACGGCAACAGTACAGAGCAAGGCAACGAGAACAGCGACGTTTCTATTATGCTTCATGGAGATTAAAAGCTATATCAATCAGTAAATCTGAGCGCACACCTAATTACAATCCCAAGAAATCATCGGGAGACAACAAGTTGTCTGACGACACCTCGCCAGAAACCGGCGACCAGCTGCGCACGTGAATCTTCGGATGTTCCTCGTCATTGAAATCCCACAGCAGGAACACATATCCGTCATCCATATATGTACTGCCGTTGTAGCGTTGGCTGTTCCAGCGCTGGCGCAAACGAACTCCATAGATATTCTCGCGCGACGAATGACGAATCAGTTCGATGTCGGAGAAATCGACCTTGATATATCTGTTCACCCTGAACACATTGCGCAGATTATTTATATACTGCGTCTTGGTCTGCTTGTTGAATATTATGTTCTTGCCCGGAATGCGAATGTCGGCATTAGATTGCGACGTAAGGTCTTTCCGCAACACGCGTCCGGTGATGATGAGAGCATTGTCGCTGAAAATCTCATCGATAGCACTAAGGTTCTTCTCGTCGTAATAGCTGCGGAAATCCTCAACAAACTTGAGTATCTCGCGACGCATACGCACATCCTTGACCGACATTCCGCCAGCCATCAGACTCATATAAGAGTTGTTGTCCATAGCCGTGCGCACACCCGTAATCATGCCGTTGCGATTGAAGCTGACGGTCAGTTCCTTGTGTATTTCGCCCTTATACGTATTGTCAAGCGGCTTCATCTCTACAGGAATCTGGCGTATTTCAAACTCCTGCACATCACGTAGACAGTTCTGTACATTGGTCTTCCACTCGCAACGGAAGCGCAGATTGGCCCACAAACTGCTCAGTCCGCCACGTGCAGTCTCAGTAATTCTAATGCCCGAGAAGTCAAGACTGCGTCCAGCCGACTCAGCATTATTGATTTCAGAAAGCAGAGCCGACACATTGCGCTCTACGTTTTGCTTCAGCTGTTCGTTGGAAATGCCGCCGCTAAAGCGGAAAGTCACCTGTGCATGCAGCAACGCCACACCCACAAGCGACATAAATAATATTGTAGATAATCGTTTCATTAATATTAGTTCGATATGTTCACTATTTACTATTCAGTCTGACACACACGGCTGCACACCCCTTGAAGCGCGACATATCAGCCACACCACCGGTGCGCAAGTCGGTACGCTTGCCGTCGGTCTTTGGCGAAAGCACACCCACAACGTCCTTGTCCTCATTGACAGCGAGTATGTAGCAGCCTTCGACATTGCCCATTGTGCGTGGCGAACCATAGTCGCTCACCTCGCCCATGTTGCGCGCATTGTCCAGAATCCAGCGTGCCGACATAAACGTCTCCACACCTACAAGTCTGCTTATCACTTCGGGCGTAGCACCAGGAGCAGCAGGTCGCACCTCAGTCTGCACCTTGACAGGCTGCGACTCACTATGATTCTGCACCTCAGGAGCCGACGGCTGAGCGGCATTGCCACCACCATTGGCCTGCATCAGAGCCAGTCGCGACTTCTCCACATACACAAACACCATAACGTCGGCACCACGCTGAATGTCAATACTCTTGACATGGCTTTCGAGTTGAAGCGATGTTATAGTTGGCTGTTCCTCCTCCATCAACGCCATATTGATGCTGCCGAGCAGCATACTGAAAGCCGACACAAACGCCTTGTCCTGGTCGTGATCGGTAGCCTCAGCCGTATAGTACTTGCCCGAGAGCTTTATCTCGTTCATACGATCGGCTCCCGACTGTGCCCTTAGCCCCACAATACCAGCCAGGCAGAGCACAAAAGTCATTATAAATCGACACTTACACTTCATCTTCTCTTGACATTTGTGGTTGGCGAATACAGATAGCCACGACCCGTAAGCACCAGCTTGCCGGTGGCTATGTCTGCCGTATTGCACTCAACATTCAACACATGGTCGTAGCCCGACTTGGCATCATACAGAAAGAGCGACACTACAAGACGGCCGTCCTTATTGGACTCAACACCATAATAAGGCTTGCAACCCTTGCTAACGGCGTAGCCTACAAGCTGGCGCACCGTAGTGGTCAGCTCCTCCACCTTGCGATTGGCGCATACGAAGCGTATATTCATAGGCACATCGGCTACGCCTTCCCAAGCAGGCAGCACAATCAGGTTGCCGATACTCTGTACGGGAAACTGCCGACTGAACACCGGTTGCAACGCATTCGAGCCTGTATATATATAATAGGTGGAATTGGAGATGCGGCTGTCGGCATAAGTGCCACCCTTGCGCATATACAACCGCTTGCCATTGTCGGCAACTTCCTCCAGTCCCGCAGTATCTTTAGGCAGAACATCGGCAGCAACACGCTTGTCAGCAAAGCTCTTCAGTCCGCTGAGGAATCGGCGTTCCATCTCGCCACGCGACGAAAGCGACAGCACATCGTACCTTATAGGCACCTTGACATCAGCCATCACCTTACCGCCACGGCTCCATTGCACTTCGTACATACGGTCGTTGACACTCCGCACCGAACAGTCGGCAGAGTCGCCAAGCTGCAACAGCACATTCCAGTCGCCCTTGACAAACGTCACATCCTTATAAAGCAGACGATTGGAAGATATGCCGAACTTGCGGTCGAGACAAGCATACTCAAGGAAGTCGTATATGGGCAGAGGCTGATCGCGACGCATGGCAGGATTGAACAACGGTATTCCGATGAAGTCAATATCCCCATTGTCAATCTTGCGCACCAATATGGTGCTGCCCTTCACCTTCAGTCGGGTGTCGCCTACGGCAAGCGAATCAGCCGACACATTCAGCCGCTGGGCAGCCGCACGAATATGGTCGGAGCTGTATCCGCCATCGGTAGCGGCACTCATGGGCACCGCTACGACGGCAAGAAAAGCCAGCGACAAAAACAGTTTTCTCATTTTATCGATATATTACTGACGTACACAGATAAGTAACGGGGTCGGACGTCCACACCATAGTCTTCACCTTCTTAGCCATATCGGCATTGCGTTGCAGTCCGCCGAGTCCCTTCTCGTAAGCATCGGCAAGCACTACGGCAGCCTCACGTGTGAGATAGCCACCGCACATGGCACGCTGATAGTAGTCGATGGCGGTAGTAAGATTGCGGTTTACTGCCTTGCCATCATTGTAAAGGTTGCCCAGATGACACAATGCAGGTACATATCCGCAGTCAGCCGACTGCTTGAACAGCTTCAGCGCGCGCTCCTTGTCGGCAGCCACATCAGCTCCCTTCTCATAGCACAGAGCCAATCCGTACAGTCCGGCAGCATCACCCTCGGCAGCAGCCTCTTCCAGATACTTAATCTTCTTCTTTCCGTTTGCCTTCTTCCACGCAGCGTCGTTGTAGCAGGCAGCAATAGCCACAGCCACATGCTTGTTGCCGCGTTTCTCCAGAGCGGTGAAGCATTTCAGCGCAGCATCAACGTCCTTGTTGTTGCCGTTAAGCATATTGACGCCGTTCATGTAGTGATACAGCGGCGTACCGTGCCATCCGTTCTGACCATTTTCAGAAGTAGCGTCGAGCTTGTCCTGCACATTGTTCATCATACCCTTGCGTGCTGCCAGAGCAATCCATGTCAGTCCGACATTATAGTCGGCCTTGACCTCGGTGCCGTTGCAGTATATCACGCCGAGATTCCACATCGCTGCGGGATTGCCATTCAATGCTACAGCCTTGTACAACTTGACAGCCTCAGCCACATTGCGGTCTACGCCGTCACCTTTATAATATAGGTCGCCGAGCAGAAGCTGGGCATTGGGAATATTGGCGTTGGCTGCCTTCTTGAGCAGGGCAGCTGCCTTGGTCTTGTCTACAGCCGTGCCGAGTCCCTTGCACAGATACTCGCCACACTTGTACGAGGCGAAGTCGCTCTTCGGCGAAGCCATAGTCCAACGCTTCATTGCCTCGGGATATTTCTCAGCCGACTCATACATGCGTGCCGCTCCGAGCGTAGCGTCGAGCGAACCGGCATCCGATGCTTTCACATAGTAGGCTATCGACTTGGCTGCATCCTTCTTGATGCTGCCTACGCCATACGAGTAAATGTCGGCAAGCAGACAAGCGTCGTACACATTAGGCTTCTTGGCGAAAGCCTTCTCGCGGTTCTTCACAAGAGCCACATTGCCCATCTTGACCGACTGCTTGTACAGTTTCATCGACATGAGCGAGTCCTGCTTTATGCCATTGCCATACTGATAGCACAGCGCCATATTGGCTACAGCCTCCGAATGGTTCTGCTTGGCAGCCAGACTCCACCACTTAAGGGCGGCAGTATAGTCCTTCTTCACCTTGCGACCCGTGTAGTAGCACACGCCAAGCAGGTTCTGCGCATCGGCCTTGCCAGCCGAAGCATCCGCCGCAAGCTTCTTTATATCGAGCGTGTCGGCAACAGCCGCAGCCACCAGAGTGGCTGGTTTGGTCGGCTTTGTCGGCTTGGTCTTCTGCGCCATCATGGCTGTCGAGCATGCCATGAGCAGCGCAAGTGTCATTAACTTTTTCATACTGTTTAGTTGGTTGTGATGAATGTTGACGGTTTAGGTGGTCAAGATGTCCTGGTCGATATCGTTCATGTCGCCATCGTCGGGCGTATTGTCGGTATCGCCATGTGCCATATATCCACCCTCGCCTGAGTTCTCTGCCAGCAGACTCTCGCTGTCGCTGACGGTGAGAGTACCCGGTATCTCGCCTACGATATTGCCTGAAGCGTCGGCAACGAGATTATACTGGTTGTTGCCGTCCACGTCAATCATATACAGCTGTTCGCCGTTTTCACCGATAAACTGGGCTGCATTGAGCACCTGACCGTCTACGGTCTCAATCGTTCCGACATTTGTAATGGCAAGATTCTGGGCTTCGATGTCGCTGGGATCAACATATTCGCCCGTCAGAATATTGTTGGCTACGACGTCAGGGTCAACATCAGGTAGTCCGTCGATATCAATCTCGCCCGGAGCAATTGGGTCTGGCTCTATCGGATCGGGTTCAATTGGGTTGGGTTCGGGATTTGGTGTAGGTTCCGGATTGACGGGTGCCGGCTCAGGATTAACGGGTTCCGGCTCTACCGGAGTAGGCTCTATAGGCTCCTCATGTCCACCAGCCTGAGGTCCGTGCTGGTCGTTCTGCTGGGTTGTATTGTCCTCATTCTGGGTTTCGGCAGCAGGTTCTGCTGTCTTTTCGGGTTCCTTCTGCTCGTCTTCGGGCTTTACTTCGTCGGGCTTAACAACAGTAGGTTCAACAATAGGAGCGTCGTCATCGGCATCGCCATTGATTACTACGCCTGCAGCAAATGCAGTTCCGGCACCTGCAACAGCTGCACCTGCCACTGTAGCAGCGGTCTTCAAGCCTTCCTTCTTACCTTTCTTATTATCCTCGATAGGTTGTGTACTCATAATCGTTATGTTTTTTAATGGTTAATATTATGTTTACGATTGCAAAGTTAGTTTTATTTTCTGATGTCGCCAAACGTTTTCGGGTCGGATAAACGAAGTGGGCAGGTTTGCTGACGAAACCATAAGTTTAGCTGACGAACTGCCCTTTATCCACAGTCTACCACTTCGACGTGATGTATTTCCACCAACGTCTGATTCTGTCGGCAATGGAATCATCGTCGTCGAAGACGCTCTCTATAGCCGTCTCGCACGTAGAATTGACCGTAGGGTCGCCCTCCTCGTGCTCCACATCAGCCACCTCCACTATCCATGCCGTATTGTTGTCGTGGCTGTTGGCAGTCTGCTGCTGCAATAGTTCGCCCTTCTGCTGAAGCGTAAGGTCGTCGGCAGTAAGCAGTCGGGCTAAGTATTCCTCGCTCACGGCACCGTTAACGCCGTCGCTGCACAATAGGAACACATCACCAGGACGCACGTCGGCAATCATATCGACAGTAGCTTGCGATATGCGACGTTGGCGGTCGGGCACAAACATGCAGCGTGTTATGATGTTGCGTTGCGGATGTTGCAGAGCCTCTTCGGCACTTATGTCGCCTCGTGCCACCATTTCAGCCACAAGCGAGTGGTCGGACGTGCGGAATATTGTTCCCTCGTGAGGTCGCAATTGCAGCATCGGGCTGTCGCCGATATGAGCCACAAGCACTCCCCTACCGGTCGTTACCATCATGGCAAGCGTGGTAGCCATGCGGTGGCTCACGCTGCGGTTGTCGTACAGACAATCGTAAGCTCGGCACAAGACTCGCTGCAGTTCGGCAACACCGAATGTGCCACCATCGGCAAGAGTCTCCTCAACCATCCGCTCAACGGTCTCGGCTACAAGAGCACTCGCTACCTCGCCACGCTCCAGTCCGCCTACTCCATCACACACAACGAAGCACCGTGTAGCTGTATCGGCAGCCTGCGGAGCTATCGAATCCTGCTGGCCCTTACGCTGTCCAATCTGCGTGTAGCCGTATGGTTGATTTATACTTATCTTCATAAAAATAACAGTTAATTTCTAAATGTAGTCCTTTTGGCTTGCAAAAGGATTCGTTTTGGAGTGCAAAAGGAGTCCTTTTAGAGCCTAAAAGGAGTCCTTTTGGAGGGCAGAAGGAGTCCTTTTGGAAAGCCTATGCAAAAAGTTATTAGTAACCAAGAGTTTTAATGTTGCCTTACAATCTTCATCGCCCTGTTCAGCGCCTTTCTTATACCAATAAACAGCTTGATCAAAGTCCGGCTCAACACCTTTACCGTCTATGTACATAGAACCTAATTCTCTCTGCGCATTTACATTTCCCGAATTCGCAGCTTTAAGGAACCAATTGAAGGCTTCCTTATAATTCTGTTCAACACCTTTACCTTCGTATAACATAACGCCAATATTGTATTGTGCTTCGGTAAACCCTTGATTTGCCGCCTTAAGATACCATTTTGCAGCCTCTTTAAAATTTATATCCACACCCTGACCTTTTTTATACATGACACCTATATTATATTGTGAAAGCACATGTCCTTGTTCAGCTGCCTGATGAAGCTTTTTAAAAGCATCACGATATAATCCCATATCGTAAAACTTCTCCCCCTCCTTTACCAATTCAGCTACCTCTATTGCTGTCTGTTTTCTGCCAGCATCATTAGTGTTGTCGGTGTTTTGCTGTGCATTATTGCTTTGACTGTCGCTTTCTTCAACTTTACTGGTGCTTTGTTCAACTTTACTTGCGCTTTCTTCAATTTTATTAGCTGGCGTTACAGCAGTAATGCTATTCTGTGAGACATTATTTGACTGAGTATTTGGTGTTAAGTTGCCATTTCCCAACATCATCTGCAGCTCATCAACGAGATTAAGCTCGTAGGTGGAATTGCCTTCGAGGTGCTTGTATCCATAATCGGCAAAGTTGATAGTGAGGGGATAATGATACTGGAACGACAATTCGATAGAGGGAGTTGCTGATGTTATGAATATCAGCTTCACCGGTCCTTCGGTCACAATATCACCTATATTACCACTACTGCACTTCATAATGTTGTCGAGCACCATCACCTTGAGCAATGCACACGGCTTGCCGTTAAGGTCATGGCGCTGGTTCTTAACGTTACGGGCACTCAAATCGTTAGGGCGAAGCTTCAACGACTCGACGGCAAGACGCTGGGCTGATGCTGCCAACGACATAAAGAGGAACAGTATTGTTAGCTTTAGCTTGTTCATATTCTTATTATTATAGAGTTTCAAATGTAATGATTAATAACCAAGACGCTTTAAGGCTTCCTTGCAATCATTTCTGTTTTTCTCTGCACCCTTTTTGTACCAGTAAACGGCTTTATCAATATTCTTTGCTACGCCCTGCCCCTTTTCATACATCTCCGCTACTGTAAACGTGTCAGAATCATGCCCATTTTCAGCAGCCTTAAGATACCATTTAAAAGCAGTAGAATAATCTTTTGACACCCCATTACCATAATAATACATACGACCAATGCAAGATTGCGCTACTGCATCACCTTGATCTGCAGCCTTAAGATACCATTTAAAAGCAGTAGAATAATCTTTTGGCACTCCAACACCATCGGAATACATCAAACCAACTCGAACTTGTGAATATGCATCACCTTGTTCTGCAGCCTTAAGATACCATTTAAAAGCAATGGATGGGTCTTTTTTCACTCCATAGCCAAATTCATACATATCACCAATATGATACATTGCATTTGTATCTCCTTGCTCTGCTGCCTTGAGAAGCCATTTCATTGCTTCGGAATTCTTGCCCCTACATCGATACATAAGTCCTATATCACAAAGTGCATGTACATCACCATTGGCGACAGCCTTGTTATACCATTGTAAGGCTGTTGAATAATTTTGATTCACACCACGTCCTGCTAAATACAAATTGCCTATATGACGTTGCGCTTCTGTATTTCCTTGGTTTGCTGATTTAAGAAACCACTTTAAGGCAGTGGAATAATCCGCTGTAACACCTTGAGCAGAATTATACATGTTTCCTATTTGACATTGTGCATGTGCATTTCCTTTGTCAGCAGCCTTAAGATACCACTTCATAGCCTTACTGTAATCTTTTGTCTTGTAGGCATCATCTGCTATCTTTACCATTTCAGCCACATCATTAACTGCTGGTTCTCCACCAACATTGGCTGTATTGTTGGCGTTCGGCTGTACGTTATTACCTTGGCTGGCGCTTCCTTCAACTTTTTTGCCATTCCCCAACATCATCTGCAAGGCATCAACAAGGTTAAGCTCGTAGGTGGAGTTGCCTTCGAGGTGCTTGTATCCGTAGTCGGCAAAGTTGATAGTGATGGGATAATGATACTGAAACGACAGTTCTATAGATGGAGTTGCTGATGTTATGAATATCAGTTTCACCGGTCCTTCGGTCACAATATCACCTATGTTGCCGCTACTACACTTCGTAATGTTGTCAAGCACCATCACCTTGAGCAATGCACACGGCTTGCCGTTAAGGTCATGGCGCTGGTTCTTAACGTTACGGGCACTCAAGTCGTTAGGCCGAAGCTTCAACGACTCAACGGCAAGACGCTGGGCTGATGCTGCCAACGACATAAAGAGGAACAGTATTGTTAGCTTTAGCTTGTTCATATTCTTATTATTATAGAGTTTCAAATGTAATGATTAATAACCAAGGCGTTTTAAGGCTTCCTTGCAATTAATGTCCTTGTCTGCACCTTTCTTGTACCAGTAAACGGCTTGATCAATATTCTTTTCGACGCCTTCACCTTTCTCGTAGCAGCGTCCTAAATTCCACATAGCCTGATCATTACCTAAGTCGGCAGCTTTGCGAAACCATTTCACTGCTTCCTGCTTGTTCATTGCTACGTCTTTACCATACAAATATAATTCACCAAGTGCCTCCATCGCATCATGATTGTTTTGTTGAGCTGATTTACGAAACCATTTCATTCCCTCAACAGGATCAAGCAGACTCTTATCTGGTTGTTTACGATTTGAACAATAATAATAATAATCAGCAGAATAACAATAATAACTACCAATACGAAATGATTCCCATCCATCCGTTTCATCCTCAGCCAATGCCTTATGTATGGACAAACCCTTGTCTATATCATATGCTGTTCCTCTTCCTTTTAGGTAGCAATCCGCCAAAGCCGACATTGCATTTCTGTCTCCTAAATCAGCACCTATCTTGTAATAATTATAAGCAGACGCTGCATCCTTTACCGTTATACCATTGCCTTCTTGATAATAGTACCCCAAAACAAAAGCAGCTGGTCCATAACCGCTAACAACAGCTTTTTCATACCATTCCAATGCTTTCTTGGTATCAACCTTACAACCTCTGCCTTTTTCAAAATAATAGGCAAGATTATATTGTGCACGAGGATTACCAGCAACAGCTGCCTTCTTGCATAACTTAAAAGCCTTGTCATAGTCTTTAGCTTTTTCTGCCTCAACAGACTGCTCAAATATATCTTCCGCTGGCGTAATTATACTATTGCGATGTGAATCTTTCGAAGACGGACTGGACTCCGTTTTTACTTCTGTATTAGTTTCCGTCTCGACTTCCGGCTTAGGTTCTATCTTTGCCTCTACTTTAGTTTCAGTTGCAGATTCTATCTTTTGTACGCCATTCCCCATCATCATTTGCTGGGCATCAACGAGGTTAAGCTCGTAGGTGGAGTTGCCTTCGAGATGCTTGTATCCGTAGTCGGCGAAGTTGATAGTGAGGGGATAATGATACTGGAACGACAGTTCGATAGAGGGAGTTGCTGATGTTATGAATATCAGCTTCACCGGTCCTTCGGTCACAATATCACCTATATTACCACTACTGCACTTCATAATGTTGTCGAGCACCATCACCTTGAGCAATGCACACGGCTTGCCGTTAAGGTCATGGCGCTGGTTCTTAACGTTACGGGCACTCAAATCGTTAGGGCGAAGCTTCAACGACTCGACGGCAAGACGCTGGGCTGATGCTGCCAACGACATAAAGAGGAACAATATTGTTAGCTTTAGCTTGTTCATATTCTTATTATTATAGAGTTTCAGATGTAATGATTAATAACCAAGACGCTTTAAGGCTTGCTTGCACTTGGCAAATCCATTTTCTGCACCTTTCTTATACCAAGAGACGGCATTGTCAATGCTCTTTTCTACACCTTCACCTTTTTCATAGCATTGTCCTAAATACCACATAGCCTCAGCGTCGCCTCCTAAGTCGGCAGCCTTGCGAAACCATTTCACTGCTTCTTGCTTATTCATAGCTACACCTTTACCATCCAAATATAATTCACCTATCGCCTCCATTGCATTAGGTTGGTTTTGTTCGGCAGCTTTCATAGCCCACTTAAAAGCCTCAGTATAATCCTGTTTCGTACCTTCGCCTTTATAATACATAACTGCAATATTGCCAATCGCATTCAACTCTCCATGTTGTGCAGCTTTCAAGCACCATTTAAATGCTTGAGAATAATCCTGAGTAACACCATCACCAAAATAGTATGCCATTCCTACCCTAAACTCTGCATAAGGATTCTTTTGCTCTGCAGCCCTCATCGTCCATTTGAATGACTCTGCATAATCACGTGTTACACCATCGCCATTATAATATAGTGTTCCTATACAAATTTGGGAGTCTGCAAATCCTTTCTCAGCAGCCTTAAGCCACCATTTAAAAGCCTCTGCACGATCTTTTTTGACGCCATCACCATTACCATACATTGCTCCAATATTATGTAGCGCATAAACATCTCCTTGCTTGGCAGCTTTAAGATACCATTTCATTGCAGTTGAACAATCCTTTGTCACCCCCTCGCCGTTTCCATACATATATCCTAAATGACATTGTGCCTTGGCATAATTCTTATCGGCGGCATACTGATAGTATTTTAATGCCTTGGCATAATCCTTCGCTTCATACGCTTCTTCTGCTATTTTATTGGCTTCCTTTGCACTCATGCTCAAACTACCACTCTGACTACTACCTACATTTTGAGTTGTGGAGGCAGTAGTAGTCGTTTGCTGTAATACATTGGCATTCTGATTATTACCATTTCCCATCATCATTTGCTGAGCATCAATGAGGTTAAGCTCGTAGGTGGAGTTGCCTTCGAGGTGCTTGTATCCATAGTCGGCGAAGTTGATATTGAGAGGATAATGATACTTGAAGGACAGTTCTATAGATGGAGTTGCTGACGTTATAAATATCAGTTTCACCGGTCCTTCGGTCACAATATCACCTATGTTGCCGCTACTACACTTCGTAATGTTGTCAAGCACCATCACCTTGAGCAATGCACACGGCTTGCCGTTAAGGTCATGGCGCTGGTTCTTAACGTTACGGGCACTCAAGTCGTTAGGCCGAAGCTTCAACGACTCAACGGCAAGACGCTGGGCTGATGCTGCCAACGACATAAAGAGGAACAGTATTATTAGCTTTAGCTTGTTCATGAAATTCATTATCATTTATATATGTAAATCATCAAAGGTTTGTAATCATCTACAATCTTGACTCTGCTGTTCTTATAACCTACATATTGCACTTCAATCTCATCGCCAACATGGGCATTTAATGAGAAGAAGCCATTTATATCTGAAACAGTGGCTGCATTAGCACCCTGCCTGCTACTCTTGACTATTTTAACAACGCTTCCAATAACAGGTTCGTTTGTATCTTTCTCAATAACAACACCTATTATATAACCATTCTTTCTGTACTCATCCAATTTCACTATAGCTGCTTCATATCTCTTTTGCGCTGCTTTATAAAAGCAGTTTAAAGCTTCTGCAATGTTTTTCGACTTCATACCGGTTCCATTTTCATACATTACGCCTAAGCAATAAAGAGCATCTGTGTCTCCTTGGTCAGAAGCCTTAGTATACCATTTTAAGGCTTCGGAATAATCCTGTTTAACGCCCTCGCCAATGTAGTACATTCCAGCGACATTATATTGGGCAGATGCACCTCCCGAATTAGCAACTTTTAGCAACCATTTGAAAGCTTCTGTAGAATTTTGGGTAATACCATTACCTACATAAAGGTTCAATCCTAAGTTGTTTTGCGCTGGAGTATATCCTTGCTCTGCAGCCTTTAGATACCACTTGTTAGCTTCTGAACAATCTTTGTTCACGCCTTGCCCCTTTTCATACATAACACCAATATTGTTCTGGGCAGATACATGTCCTTGATTTGCAGCCTTAAGATACCATTTCATAGCCTCTGCATAATTTTGTGTCACACCATTACCCATGTCATACATAGCACCGAGACTAAATTGAGCCTGACTGTCATTATTCTCAGCTGCATACTGATAATATTTTAATGCCTTGGCATAATCCTTCGCTTTATATGCTTCATCAGCAATTTTATAGGCTTCCTTTGCACTCATGCTCAAACTATTATTCTGACTACTGCCTACATTTTGAGTTACAGTGACACGAGAAGTTCGTCCTGAAACATTGGAATTCTGGCTACTACTTGTTTGCTGAGTCGTAGTAGCAGTAGTGTTTTGTTGTGCCATATTGCCATTGCTCATCATCATCTGCATGGCATCAATGAGGTTAAGCTCGTAGGTGGAGTTGCCTTCGAGATGCTTGTAACCATAATCAGCGAAGTTGATAGTGAGGGGATAATGATACTGGAACGACAATTCTATAGAGGGGGTTGCAGATGTTATGAATATCAGTTTCACCGGTCCTTCGGTCACAATATCACCTATGTTGCCGCTACTACACTTCGTAATGTTGTCAAGCACCATCACCTTGAGCAATGCACACGGCTTGCCGTTAAGGTCATGGCGCTGGTTCTTAACGTTACGGGCACTCAAATCGTTAGGGCGAAGCTTCAACGACTCGACGGCAAGACGCTGGGCTGATGCTGCCAACGACATAAAGAGGAACAGTATTGTTAGCTTTAGCTTGTTCATATTCTTATTATTATAGAGTTTTCAGATGTTACAATTCTTTTTCAAGACGTTCTAAATCTGGCTTACAATTAATATTACCATATCGTGCACCATACCTATACCAATACAAGGCTTTATCTTTACTCTTTTCAACGCCTTCACCTTTTTCATAACATTGTCCTAAATACCACATAGCCCAATCATCACCTAAGTCTGCAGCCTTGCGGAACCATTTCACAGCTTCCTGCTTATTCATTGCTACCCCTTTACCATCCTTGTATAATTCACCAAGCATTTCCATACCTCTAGGATAATTCTGTTCGGCAGCTTTGTAATACCATTTGAAGGCTTTTTCGTCATTTTGCTCCCCTCCAGTACCTCCTTGATAAAAGCCTGCTACACGACATTGGGCTATTGCCAAGCCCTGTTCGGCAGCTTTAAGACACCATTCAAAAGCGACCTTTTTATCTTCTGCAACACCTTTGCCATACATATACAAATCCACAAGACAATATTGAGCACGTGCCATTCCCTGTTCGGCAGCCTTTAACCACCATTTCGCAGCTTCGCTATAATCTTTCTGCACACCTCTTCCAAAATAATACAAGCTGCCCACATTAAATAGTCCGACAGAATTTCCTTGCTCCGCTGCCTTTAGATACCATTTTAAGGCCATAGCGTGATCTGTATTTACGCCAACTCCTTTTTCATACATATATCCAATATCCCCTTGCGCTTCTGGATTCCCTAAATCGGCAGCTTGAAGATACAATTCTAAAGCCTTCTTATATTTTTTTGCATCATACGCTTTATCTCCTGATTTCTTTAGCTTCTTGGATTTCTCAAGATTCACAGCTGCATCACCATTACTATTCTGGTTATTATTGCTATTCTGGTTATTATCCACATGCGGAGCCGTAGCAGTCTGCTGCGCAGCATTTCCATTCTCCATCATCATCTGCAGAGCATCAACAAGGCGCAGCTCGTAGGTTGCGCTGCCCTCGAGCTTAGTCACGCCATAATCGGCAAAGGTTATGGTGAGCGGATAATGATACTTGAAATTGAGCGTTACACTTCTTACAACACTCGGCAAATACACGAGTTTCATAACGCCACTTGTCGCAATGTTGCCGATGTTTGACTTATTGCAATCGGTAATGTCGTCCATTACCATAATCTTAAGCATTGCGCAAGGCTTGCCGTTCAAATCAAGACGTTGCTGCTTGCGTGCTGTAAGATCCATAGGTAGGGGTGTGAACGACTTGACGCGCAATTCCTGCGCGCCAGCCATCAATATGCTTGATAAGAATACTATTATAAATAAAAGGTGTCTCATATCAGGTTTTCGTTATCTCACAAATGTCTCTACTTTCTCGCCATCGTGATACAATGCACCACTCTGAAGCACACCGTTCTCACAAAAACCTACTACATAGTCGCCAGACTGGGCTGTAGTAGAACATCCGGAAATAGAATGACTGCTGCGGAAACGCATTGTACCATTGCCATGAGGTTTGCCTGCACGCAAGCCACCGGTCCATGTAGCGTATCCAAGATTTACAGTACCGTTGGTTGGCATAGAAGCCGTTGAAGCGTCAGCAGAAGATGTTGACGGTTTCTTAGCAGACTCCTTCTTCGGTTGCTTGTCTGCTGTTGCAGGCTCAACATTTGGCTTTACATCTGCCTTCTGCCCTTCTGTCTTCACGTTATCGGCATTGGCATCAGCCGACACCTTATTATATATATGTGTAGTATCAGCAAGAGTAGAGTCGTTTTGCGCTACAGTTGGATCTGCAGGAGACGACTTCTGACCGCCATTTCCCAATTTACCTACAGCCATCACTACAAGAACAATGGCAACAACCACTACTACTGCTATTCCGGCAAGACGAATCGTCTTGCTATGGTCGGTACTGTCGTCATCAATTGTAGGGTCGGTAACACGTCCACCGTTCATTCCTGACGTTCCACCAGCATTGCTCGCATTGGCAGAACCGCTCAACTGAGCAAGGAAAGCATTGATTGACGGAGTACGCTGTTGTGCATTCTGCGCCATTCCCGATACAATTGTGTCTATAGTGCGCTCGGTTACGTTAGATGGCATTGCGAGATAGATCGAACGTTTGCTTATCTGCGAAGCATCGTCGGGGTCCTTACCCGTAAGCATAAAGAACAATGTGGCACTAAGCGAGTAGACATCGTACGACGGCACGAATGTCTTGTCGGCACCATGATGCTTGAGTTCGAGAGCCGAATAACCTTCAGTATATCCACCTACCACATGATTTGTCTTAGCCTTGCCATTGTTGTAGAACATGGCCTGACCGAAATCAATCAGCACGGGCACCATCTTGCCGTCACGTCCTGGACACATCATTATGTTGTTGGGCTTTACATCGAGATGAAGTATCTGCTGATTGTGCAGATAGGCAAGCGCTCCTGCCACAAGGCGTATTATGCGGAGGGCTTCCTGCTCGGCAAGCATGCCACCACGCTCCAGCACATACTGGTCGAGCGACGTGTTGCCAAGATGCTTCATAACATAATAAACCGTGTTGTTCTGCTCGAACACTTCATTGACGGGCACTATGCCCTCGTGCTTCAATCCGTGCAATATGTTAGCCTCGGTATAGAAATCAGCCTTGGCAGCATTGAAGCGTGACGCATTGGAAGCATCGGCTACAGTAACGCTACCGTCTGCTGCACGCGTACAGTACTTGGCAAAGTAGAATTCCTTGATGGTGTAGGTTGCCTCCTGGGCGATGTTCTCGTCCATGACAATGCCCTTGACAAGATAGGTATTACCGAAACCGCCACTATGGAGGGTGCTCTCTATTGTATATTTACGCTTACCGTTAAGAACGGTGCCAACTGGCAGAAAATTGCTCATATTAACTCTGTATGTTTTTCTGTTTTGTTACTATTCTGATTGTATCAAGCCGAACGATACTATAATTCAAGGCTCAACACTATAATTCTATGCTCAACTTGGTTCTTCCAAGAACAAACTTGGTTCCCGGTTCTACTACAAACGACTCGCCTACTGCATGACGCTTGCCATTGACAAGGACGGGATTGGTAGATTTGAGCACCTCAAACCAATAGCGATAGCTTCCACCACTTGCCTCAACCGTAATAGATACCGAACGGCGACTTACCGTCATATCGTCCTCAATCATTATGTCGGACGGCGACATAGCATCGGCACGACCTATTACATTGACTCCTATCTTAAGGTCGTATTCCTTGTGCTCCTTCATGAATATCATCTTGGTGCGAGTGACAACAATCTTGGCTATACGTCCGCCAGCCTTTCCTTCAGCCATCCAGTTCTCTATACTATCAGTCGGTTTAATGCTTCGCTTCTGCTGCTGGGCTTGAGCCTGCTGAGATTGTACTTGCTGGGCTTTAGGCTGAACTTGCTGCTTGGGCTGAGTTTGAGTCTGTTGAGCTTGTGGTTGTGGCTTCGGTTGCTGTGGCTGAGGGTTCGGCTGTTGCGGTTTAGGAGCTGCTGGATTAGCCTGAAGCAGCATAGCCTCAGTCACTTGCACACTAAACTGCTTGCCACAACCAGCTGTAGGACACGTGAAAGACAATACTCCCGGCTTGGGAGGCATATAGAATTTAACGGAATTGCCACAATACGGACATGCAGCATTTACAATAGGTCGCTTTGTTTTTTGCTCGGTAGAATCCATTTTTGTTCTGATTTAAATATATAGTACTAACCAGTTCTTGACGCTATTTCGTCATTACCACTTCATAAGCACGGTGTCGTGCAAAGCCTTAGGAGCAACGAGCTGCGGATGCTGCTTCTTGTCTGAATGCAGCAACACATCCTTATAGATATATCTGAACAGCTCCATAACCGTGACATTACGGTCGGCATTGACATCGCTCTTACCACGCAAGCCCTTTATCAAGGCACGTGTAAAGAAGCCTGCACCTACAAGTCCCGACTCTGCCGAAGTCTCTGACTCGCGCGATGAAAGGAAGAGAATGTAACGAGGGTTTGACTTCACCATGTTTCTCCAGTTCATCTCAACAGGCAATGCCTTTGTACCAACTGCAGACGAGGCTGCCGATCCTGAGAAACAAGCATCAATATACACTACAATATCCTTAGTAAGACACTTGTTGAGTTCCTTGAAGAGTTCGGCATACGACAGCATCTTCATATTGCCAGTAGTGTATGTACAGAGAATATTGGGAGCGCCATGTCCGCTATACGAGAATACTACACGGTCGGAAGCTGTTGCCACCTTAGCCACCTTGCGTATCTGGGCAATGATATTGTCGCGTGTAGCATACTTCGACGTAAACAATGTCACCGAAGCATTCTTCTCCTTATAAAGAGCCGCAATGCTCTTGGCATCCTTCGACGACTGGGCGAGGTCGTGGTCGTCGCCCTCATAGTTAGACACACCAGTTATGATAGCATAGGTTTTCTGCGCATTGGCCGACAAGGCAAGTGCTACACAAAACAGTAAAGATAAAAGCTTTTTCATAAGTATATTGTTTTTGTTTGTTTTTATGAATGTGCCTTGCATGCGGCACACATCTGCATTTGAAACTCTTTTTCTGTCAATATCTTTCCACAATGCGGACATACAAGAAACTTACCGTAATAATCAGAGAAGCGTTGCTTGCTCTTGTCATTGCCCTGGAATATATTGATGACAGCAGTAAGAATGGCAGTAAATACAGCCGTCACCGAAACGCCATACACCTTGATTTCGGGTGGAAGGAAAAGCGTAAGTATAAGTCCGATACATGCAGCAAGCACAGACGGCACAAACTTAATGTATCCCCTGCGCTTTAAGCGCAAATCCATAGCAGCCTTGTCCAACAGAGCTTTCTGATGTATCTCCATCACATGACGAAACTCAGCACGATAATCATTAGGATCATCCTCTATGACATGATGGGCAATGAACGAGAAACCCATCTGGGTCTGGTCGGCAAGCACAATGCGTGTAAACTCGCCTATCACCATACGGCGTATCTGACGCAGTTCGCCTTCATCGTCAATGATGAACGTGCCGTTTGTGGAGTTCAAGTCTTCGAGTGTCCACACGCCATTGTCGTCAATGGTGATGCGCGCATGTTTTCTGCTGACTCTCGTCTTTGTCAACGGTATAAGGAATTTCTGTGTTCCCTCCTTACCTATTATAAATTCTTTCATATAGATTTTGTTAAGTTTTCTGTTTTGTTTCTTTCTTTACAACCGCACCGGCTATCATTCCCTTGTATGTCTTCAACAGTTGCTTGGGCACTTGCAGACTGATTGTAGAACCCATTCCGTCGGAAAGCGTAAGCCGCTGTGTCAAAAGGTTAATTCCATATAGAAACATCTGATTGACTATCAGGCTTCTGCCCAATCGTACAAATGGGCAAACACCACCCTGACGCCATGAGTCGGAGAGCATAGCCTCTACCTTTGAGATGCCAAGCGAGAGTGTTGTCTGAAGTCCTCCAATGTACTTTATCTTGGTACAATTGCCGTCTGCCATAATGTAGGCAATGTTGTCTACAAACAGCATGACAAGCTCGTCACGGTTATTGATGCAAATCTTTCGCATACATTATATATTATTAGCTGTACAAAAGTATAAAAAAATAATAAATGCACAAATTTAGAACTTTTATATATAGCATTAAATCTATTTTGATTTTAAATCTGTAATTTTGC
>ERZ1026901.775-NODE-775-length-22585-cov-17.028717_pt1 | contig 22585 bp, 19 predicted proteins | sample MGYA00380179_ERZ1026901 | MGnify/ENA primary metagenome ERZ1026901 (study PRJEB33269, sample SAMEA4719815) | human gut metagenome | biome: human-associated habitat; feature: organic feature; material: feces | place: Cameroon | collected 2013-10 ... | reverse complement strand
TAGATTACGTTCTAAGAAAACTTCAACGGCCTTTTAGCCTAACAACAATATACTTAAAGAGGGCACTGCAACGCACTGGTTAGACAACTACTATCAAAGTTTCAGATTCTGCACGCTCAAGTTTAAACCGAGAATTGAATTACTAATTACAGGTTGGGTAAGACAACATTATTTATCTTCGCAGCGTAATCACCTCTATTTTAGGCCAAGCTCCTAGACGATATGGCACATTTCCACCAATTCCTGTAGAAACAAAGAGCTTTTGAGAACCTTCACGATAAAGGCCGCCCCACTCAGGCATAAACCATGCAGCGGGAGAGAAACTTCCCACCTGCATCTGAAGAGCATGAGTATGACCAGAAAGTGTAAGGTCGATATCCGTGCGTCCTACTACTCCATGGCGCCAATGCCAAGGATCGTGACTAAGAAGTACGACGCAGCTATGCGATGGCACTCCTTGTAAGGCGCGAGAAAGGTTTCCTCTCTCTGGGAATGGCGGTTTTCCAACATTCTCTACACCTGCCACATGAAGTGTGTCGTCGCCTCTTACAATATCATGATGAGCATTACGCAAAAGCAGCCAACCCATTTGAGCCTGCATACGGGCGATATGCTCCACTTCATCAGCTTGCTGTTTGGGAGTGAGACCGGGCTGATATTGGCAATAATCGTGATTTCCCAATACGGAAATCACGCCATCACGTGCTTGAAGATGATTTAGTATATCGAGATAAGGAAGCATTTCGGCCGATGCTGTGTTGACAATATCTCCGGTGAACACTATCAAATCGGGCTTTTGCTGATTGACACTATCTACAAGAGCACGCACTACCTGACCATTATCGGCATAAGTGCCAAGATGAAGATCGGAGATTTGCACCACACGATAGCCATCAAAGGCTGATGGGAGATGTTTGAGATGCACTGTCACATGATTCGTCCGTAACATGCGCCATCCCCATCCTGTACCATACACTTGTACGGCTGCCATAAGTACAGAGAATGCAATGGCTACACGATGCACCACAAGAAGTGATGATGGATGATGCCACACGAGGCCCCGTCCCAAAAGATCGGCTACGACAAACACGAGCTTGGGCACCGCCACACAAATGATCAATATAAAGGCCCATTGCATGAGCGGCATCGAGCGAACTTGTAGTATGAGACCGAGCATACAAAGTAGCGTCAAGGCGGTAGGCAGCATCACGAGGAATGTACGCCAAAAGCCCGACTGAACTTTGGTGAAATTCCACCAAATGAACAAGTCGGGCAGTATGAGTAGTAACAATAAGAGTACGAAGAAACGAAACATTTTGCCTTACTTTTTGCTTTGTTGTTCTTGCCACTTTTCACGGGCGAACTCCTGCATATCGGTAACGGTATCCTTCTCGTCGACGATTTCCATGCCAAGCATTGTTTCGATCACATCCTCCATTGTGACAAGACCACGGAAACATCCATACTCATCGATAATCACGGAGATATGTTCCTTTTTAGCCAAAAGTTGCTCCCATATTTTCGACACATTTTCTGTTTCCTGGAAAGAGAGCACTGGACGCATAATATCAGAAAGTCGTAGGTCGAACTTATCTTCGGCAAGTTTCTCAAGTATGCTCTGGCGCAATACGTAGCCTTTAATGTAGTCGTCGTTCTCATCGTTGTATACAGGGATACGAGAGAATTGCCGATAGGCTTCGTTTTGATAAAATTCGCGCAACGTCATGCTTTCCTCAGCCATTTCTACGACGGAACTCGGCGTCATAATGTCGCGAGCCTTCACATCGTCTAGTTTGAGGAGGTTTTGAATCATTCTATTTTCCTTCTTCTCGAACACGCCTTCCTCTGCTCCCACTGTAACCATAGCCGAGACTTCTTCACGGCTTACAGTAGCCTGCTGTTTCTTACCTGAAAACACGTGGGTAATCAGCTCCGCCATGAGTACGAGCGGATATGTGATAATAACCAATGCGTGGATAACTCGCGCACAAGGAATGGCCATTGATCGCCAATGGGCAGCACCGATGGTTTTCGGAATAATTTCTGAGAGAACAAGGATTAGCAATGTTAAGATGGCCGATGTCAGAGCAAAGAAATCCGAGCCAAACACTTCTGCGCTCTGCGCTCCTACGCCTGCAGCACCCACAGTGTGCGAGATGGTGTTGAGCGAGAGTATAGCAGCGATAGGCTTATCAATGTCTTGCTTGTATTTTTTCAGCAGTGCGGCACCAGGACGATTCTCTTTTTCAAGCATTGACACGAACGACATGGGCACCGAAAGAAGCACGGCTTCAAGGATGGAACATAAAAACGAGATGCTTAGCGCACCAATAAGATATAGGAGTAATAGCCCCATGGAAGAATGATTTAGTTATACATAAACCCCGTCCGCTCCGTTTGTAAAATCCATACGTAAACTACGGACTTACAGCCTTATGAGCCATGAGTCCTCGGACATGCCTTGCATATTCACGGTTCCACACCGCAAGCTTGGCCACAGTTAGGGAAGCTATATTTGTGCTACAATGCGAAAGATAACACTTGCACAAGCTTTCAACTATTTCGCATGCAAACTTACTGAAAATCTTTGGAATAACCGAGGAAAGAGGTTGAAATGTCACTGAAATGGCTATCATTAAAGCGTTTACAGTGCCAATTGAAGCCAACTGCAAAAAACGGGAAACGCAAAGGAAAGCAGTTCTATGAAGCAGAAAGGTTTTCAAATCGTTACCCGAAGTAGGATGCATTTTTAACGCTTCCTGCAATGATTGCGCCGTTCTGCGCCGATTTGCTTATCAAGGTCTAACTCGTTGAGTAATAACTTTGCAAACAAAAAAACGAGTATGGCAAGAAGTACATTCAAAGTGCTGTTCTACGTGAACGGCAGCAAGGAGGAAAACGGTGTTGTCCCCATCATGGGGCGAGTGACAATCAACGGGACTGTGGCGCAGTTCAGTTGCAAGCAGAGTGTCCCGAAAACGCTTTGGGACATCAAGGGCAACCGAGCCAAAGGCAAGAGCAAGGAGGCACGGGACATTAACCTCGCTTTGGACAACATCAAGGCACAAATCATCAAGCACTACCAGCGCATATCCGACCGTGAAACGTTCGTAACTGCGGAAATGGTGCGCAATGCCTATCAGGGTATCGGCAGCGAGTACGAGACACTTCTCAAAGCGTTCGACCGTGAGAACGAGGTGTTAAAGAAGCGTGTCGGCAAGGACAGGGTAATGGCAACGTACCGTTCACGGGTGGTGGCAAGAAACCATGTGGCAGCGTTCATCAAGTCTTTCTACAGACGGACGGATATGTCCATACTGGAGATTACGCCCGACTTCATCAAGGAGTTTGCCGCCTACCTCTCAACGGAAGCAGGACTGCATAACGGGACGATATGGGAAAAGTGCATGTGACTGAAAGGTGTAGTCATGCGTGCGCACTTCAACGGACTGATACCGAGAAATCCGTTTGCCCAGTTCCACATCAGCCCGAATGTAAAGGAGTGTGAATACCTGAACAGAAGACGAGCTGAAAGCGTTAATGACGCACGAGTTCGGGGATGCAAAACTGTCCTATATCCGTGATATTTTCGTTTTCGCCAGCTTCACCGCCCTTTCTTTCGTGGACATCAAGGAACTGACCAATGACAACATCGTGGAAGTGAACGGTGAGAAGTGGATATTGTCCAAACGGCACAAGACGAAAGTGCCGTTCCAAGTGAAACTGCTGGATATACCCTTGCAGATAATAGAGCGTTACCGCTCCTTGCAAGATGACAAGCTTGTTTTTCCCAATCTCAACTACTGGTCTATCTGCAAACCTCTGAAAAAGGTGATGAAAGAGTGCGGGATAACAAAGGACATCTCATTTCATTGTGCAAGACATGGCTTTGCAACGTTGGCTTTGAGCAAGGGTATGCCTATTGAGAGCGTGAGCCGTGTATTGGGGCACACGAACATTGTCACGACCCAAATCTACGCAAAAATCACAACGCAGAAGTTGGACAACGACCTTACGAGGCTCGGCAACAGGCTGAACCAATCGTTTAACAACGTATCAATGGCAGGACAATGAAAAGGAATATCATCGAAATCACTGAACACGGTACGGTAATTATACCAAGTGAAACGGCATGGATGAGCGAAGCGGAACTTGTCAGCCTGTTCGGGGTTATTGCCCCAACCGTCCGTGCAGCAATCAAAGCAGTCTATAAAAGCGGAATACTGAAAGTGCATGAAGCGCAACGGTATATCCACCTATCGGACAAAATCGGTGTGGATGTTTACAGCCTTGAAATGGTTGTCGCTCTCGCTTTCCGCATTAACTCATACGGAGCGGAACGAGTGCGCAATACCATACTTGAAAGGCTGTACTTGCGAAAAGAGAAAACAAGCATCTTCTTTTCGCTGGGAAATGGAATAGAAGAGCCTAAATATCAAGCATAACGTGTATTGATATGACGACATGAAGTAATGAAACCGATGCGTATTCCCATTGCCGACAATGTATCCATATACATAATTGGGTAGGCGTATTGTCATTCATTCACAGGAATGTGGCAATCCCGAAGAAGCACCCCTCTATAACGGTTGTTTCTTCGGGATTTTTTGTTGTCATGTTTTCCGATATGCTGCAAGTTTTTCATTCCGTGTGTTTTTTGCGCCATTCTGCCGTGATTTGCGTATCAAGGTTTCAAACAGCCCTCTCTAACTTTGCATACGATTATTTATCAACCATTTAAGCGTATGAACAATGAGTAAATCAGACATCTGCAAGGAGGAGTTTATCCGAGTGGGTACGACCCTCTACAAGTTAGTGAACCAGCCCCGACTGAACGGCGGCTATGTGAAGAAACGCATCGTGTGGAACAACGAGACCCTGCGGCAGGACTATGGTAAGCACTTTCTCGCCACCGTCCCCAAGTATGACGGTTTCTGCACCGTGCCTGACCATGTGAATTACCGTCCGATAGTGGACAAGTTCCTGAACCTCTATGAACCGATAGACTACAAGCCGATGGAGGGTGATTTTCCCTCTATCCGTTCGTTGGTGGAGCACATCTTCGGAGAACAATACGAGTTGGGTATGGATTACCTGCAACTGCTATACCTGCAACCCATTCATAAGTTGCCAATCTTACTGTTGGTATCGGAAGAACGCAACACAGGCAAAAGCACGTTCCTAAACTTTCTGAAAGTCTTGTTTCAGAACAACGTGACATTCAACACCAACGAGGACTTCCGCAGCCAGTTCAATTCCGATTGGGCAGGGAAGCTCCTTATTGTGGTGGATGAAGTGTTATTGAACCGCAGGGAGGACAGCGAGCGGTTGAAGAACCTCAGTACCACATTATCCTACAAAGTGGAATCCAAAGGAAAAGACCGTGATGAGATTGCGTTCTTTGCCAAGTTCGTGCTGTGTTCCAACAACGAGTATCTGCCCGTCATCATAGACGCAGGGGAAACTCGCTATTGGGTGCGGAAGATAGACCGCTTGCAGTCGGATGATACCGACTTCTTGCAAAAGCTGAAAGCGGAAATACCTGCTTTCCTCTATTATTTGCAGCGCAGGCAGCTATCCACCGAGAAAGAGAGAGCCGTATGTGGTTTGCCCCGTCATTGCTGCATACCGAAGCCTTGCAGAAGATTATCCGCAGCAACCGCAACCGATTGGAGATTGAGATGAGCGAACTTATACTTGACATCATGGCAAGCACAAGTTTCGACACTTTCTCTTTTTGCTGCAACGACATTCTCACGTTGTTGACAAGCACATATGTCAAGGCGGAGAAGCACCAAGTGAGAAAGGTATTGCAGGAGTGTTGGAAACTGACACCTGCCCACAACACCCTCACATACACCACCTACCAAGTGGACTACAACCGGGAATGCCGTTACTCCCCACTTCGCAGGACAGGAAGGTATTACACCGTGACAAGAGCGTTTTTAGAAGCACTATGATTATTTTGATGAAATGATGAATGAGTATATAAAAGCATTGGAATACAGACTACTGCATTCTCATCAGCCCTTCATCAAAGACATTTCACAGATGAAAAGAGAAAGAACCCATCAATATTCTTTCTCTTTCGGTGAATGTTTTGATGAAAGTATGATGAGAGGCTATCATATTGATATACAACAAGAATATTATCTCGTTCATCAAATCATCGCTTTATCAACCATCTTCAAATCCGTAGGAATATACATTATGAACATTCAAGAAGCAAAAACAATCAGACTGGCAGACTATCTGCAAAGTTTGAGCTATAGCCCCGTCAAGCAGCAGGGCAAAAGCCTTTGGTACAAATCCCCGTTCAGGGAAGAAACAGAAGCCTCGTTCAAGGTAAACACCGAACTCAACCAATGGTATGATTTTGGAACGGACAAGGGCGGCAACATCATCGCATTGGCGCAGGAACTCTACGGTTCGGACTATGTGCCTTACCTGCTTGGCAAGATAACGAAGCAAGTACCGCACGTCCGTCCCGTGTCTTTCTCTTTTTGCCAGCAGGCATCCGAACCGAGTTTCCAACATTTGGAGGTTAGAGAGCTCACTCACCCTGCATTGCTCCGCTACTTGCAGGAACGTGGAATAAACACTGCATTGGCGCAAGCGGGATGTAAGGAACTTCACTTCGTTCATAACGGCAAGCCTTATTTCGCCATCGGGTTCCCGAATGTAGCTGGAGGCTATGAGGTGCGCAACCGTTTCTTTAAGGGCTGCACCGCCCCAAAGGACATCAGCCATATCCGAAAGTCGGGAGAGCCGAGGGAGAAATGCCTCGTGTTCGAGGGGATGACGGACTATCTTTCACTCCTTACCTTGCGGATGAAGAACTGCCCGACCATGCCCAACCTTGACAGACAGGATTACGTTATTCTCAATTCCGTTTCCAATGTTTCCAAAGCCATAGACGTGCTACACGAGTATGAGCGCATACACTGTCTGCTTGACAATGATGAAGCAGGGCGGAAAGCGTATTGGGAACTGGCAGGAGAGTTTGCCGGACGTATTAGGGACTTCTCCCAAAACTACAACGGGCACAAAGACCTGAACGACTACCTGTGCGGTAAGCCCTTGTCCCAATCGGCAGAGCAGATGAAACAGGAGAAGCAAGTCCAATCCGCAAGGCGGATGATGCAGCCACCGAAAAAGCGAGGGCTGAAGATGTAGGGAAAGGAATGCTTGCAGCGACACGGATATTTGCCAACGGAAAATGCCGTAGCTTATTAGGGAATTTTCCGAGGCGCATTGCAAGCAACGCTGAAAATTCCCCAATAAGCCAAAGAGGTTGCACCTCTCTGGACTCTCCAAAGCCAACGGCAAAAGCCGTACAGGAGTAAATCACTAACCATTGTTTCACAAGCTAAAAAGGAATGATTATTATATGGGTTATGCAGTATTGCACATGGAGAAGACAAGCGGAACGGATGCCGCCATGTCAGCGCACATAGAGCGTACCATCAAACCGAAGAATGCCGATGAGAGCAGGACGCACCTCGATCGGGAACTGATAACATTTCCTGACGGGGTGGAAAGCAGGACACAAGCCATACAGAACCGATTGGACACCGCAGGACTGACACGAAAAATCGGCAACAACCAAGTGAGGGCTATCCGTGTCCTGCTTACGGGAACACACGAGGATATGGAACGCATCACCAACAAGGGCAGGCTGGATGAATGGTGCAACGACAATCTGAAATATCTTGCCGATACATTCGGCAAGGAGAATATCGTGTCGGCAGTCCTGCACATGGACGAGCAGACACCGCACATACACGCCACCCTTGTCCCGATAATCAAGGGAGAGCGCAAGCGCAAGAAGAAGGAGGAGCAGGTAAAGAAGCGATACCGCAAGAAACCGACCGACACAGCCCGACTGTGTGCCGATGAGATTATGACACGTGCCAAACTCAAATCCTATCAGGACACCTATGCCCAAGCCATGAGCGGTTACGGGTTGCAGCGTGGCACAGACGGTTCGGAAGCGAAGCATATTACCACACGGCAGTATTACCGTGACCTGATGCAGCAGACGGAGCAGTTACAGACCGATATAGCGCAACTTCAAGACCGCAAGGAAACGGCACAGGAAGAACTCAAGCGAGCTAAGAAAGAGGTGCAGACCGAGAAGCTGAAAGGGGCAGCCACGACCGCAGCCACCAACATTGCGGAAAGTGTAGGTTCTTTTTTCGGAAATAACAAGGTTAAGACATTGGAAAGGCAAAATGTCGTCTTGCAAAACCGTATCTTTGAACTTGAAGAGGATGCCCAACAGAGAGAAAAACGACATACCAAACAGATGCAGGAGATGAAAAACGCATACGAGCAACAGAACCGCAGGTTGTCCGAGTTCGTGGATTTCGTCAAACGCTATTTCCCGTATGTGGAGAAACTGATGCCGACAATAAAGTTCCTGCGTGAAACTATGCATTTTGGTGATGCCGTCATTAGAAAACTATGTACGTTCAAGGATGTTTCCATTAGAGGTGAACTATATTCCCGTGAGTTTAACCAACACTTCAAGGCTGACAGTGCGGTTTGTTCTCTCAAACAGGATACGGAAAGTAAATTTGAACTCAACATAGACGGTGTTTCACACGTTAGCTGGTTCAGACGAAAGAAAGACGAGTTTATGGAAGCGTTGGGCATACCTACAAGAACCGAAATCGTGGTATTAAGCTGTAAATCACGAATAAAATTCGTGATATCTGAATGGCATATCACGGATTTTTTGTACTTTTGTATTGCGGATTGTAACATACAACAAATTTACAACTATGAGTGATACGAAGCTTTTATCATTATCAGAAATATTCAATAATAAGATTTTTCGGATTCCTGATTTTCAACGTGGATATTCTTGGGAAGAGCGTCAGCTTGACGATTTTTGGGAAGATATTCAAAACCTTAATCCTAATAAGGTTCATTATATTGGACTACTTACTGTTGAACCTGTAAAAAACAGCGAGATAATAAACATTGAAAAATGGCATGATGATTTGTGGCTTCTCAAAAAGGGAATGTCTGCTTATTATGTAATTGATGGTCAGCAACGACTGACAACATTAATCATATTACTACATGAAATATTGCGTACTTTCGGGGATGATGAGGGCATAAACTTTGGACAAAAAAGTGAATGGATTGACCGTTTCTTGTATCGTTCATATAATCAGATATATAAATCATTCGTATTTGGATATGAAAAGGATAATCCAAGCGATGAATATTTTAAGACAAAAATATTGGAGCAAGAATCATCTGCTGCAGACAAATACCCAGAAACATTGTATACTGCAAATCTAATGTTTGCAAAAGAGTATTTTGCAAAGAAACTTGCAAAATTAAATAAAGAGAACAAGGAGGCTATTTTTGATAAAGCTATTAATCGTTTAAAATTCAATTATTATGAAATAGATGAATCCTTAGACGTGTATGTGACATTTGAAACGATGAACAATAGGGGAAAGGATTTATCTCATTTGGAACTTCTTAAAAATCGTCTGATATATTTATCAACGCTACTACACGAAGATGATGAAACCAAAGGACGCTTGAGACGAGATATTAACGAAACATGGAAAACAATATATGAATTTTTAGGTAAAAATAAAGATAATCCATTAGACGATGACTTTTTCTTATTCAATCATTGGATTATGTATTTTACATACGATAGAAGTCAGTCCGATGTGTATGCGGATTTTTTACTAAAGAAGAAATTTACATCAAAGAACGTATTAAATGGTAAAATCTCTATAAGCGACATAAAAGCTTATATAGACAGCTTATCTAAGTGTGTGAAGCAGTGGTTCTATATATTTAATATTCAACATTCTAATTATTCAGATAGGATAAAAGAGCATATCCAAAAATTAGAACGAGTTGGTTGGGGTGCATTCCCGCCTATGATAATGGCAGTATTTACCAAAGAATGTAATGAAAATTTGATTTGGAATTTCTTAGATGCCTGCGAAAGATTTAATTTCCTAATTTTTGCTGTATCACATCGTTCTTCAAATACTCAAAATAGCAATCTATACAGAAAGACAAGAGAGTATTATGTAGGGCAGTTGGATATAGAAACAATTACGGCAGATATTGATTTTCTGACGGATGGAGAAAACGAAGATAACTATTGTGGATGGTTTGACTTAGATAGATTTAAGAATCATATAAGAGAACTGTTTTCCAAAAATGACAGGGATGGTTTTTATTCATGGAATGGGCTAAGATACTTTCTTTACGAATATGAATTATTCCTACAAGACAACGCCAATATAAAAGTTGTTTGGGAAGACTTTAATAAAAGAAAGAAAGAGGACACAATTGAACATATATATCCGCAATCACCTACTGATTCTTATTGGAAAAGTCGTTTTGGACATCTTAAACCCACAGAGAAACGTCAATATTTGAATTCTTTAGGTAATCTATTATTGTTAAGCCGTTCTAAAAATGCCAAGTTGCAAAATTACGATTTTGATAAAAAGAAGCGCTTGGTTAATAAGGATGGAAAAGAAATCGGATACTATAATGGTTCGTATAGTGAAATAGCTGTTGCAAAACAAAAAGAATGGACTCCTATAGAAATCAAAGAACGAGGTTTATTGATGTTACAGTTTATGGAAAACCGTTGGAAATTTAGTTTTGATGACTGGGGAATATCAAAAGAAGAAATACTATTTCCGATGCAGAATTAAGTTATAGTTCTATATAAAATCCTTGATAGTAGTATATTGTGATTTTGCAGCAAAGAAAATTATATTTTAGAGAATATGATAGAAATAAAAAAATCATAGGAAGTTTTACTGGTAGTGTATATTCTAATTATACACATAGGAGTTTATCCGCTTATAAATTGATTTTTGACTGTATATTCTACCCTAATGAAACAGAAAAAGCATCTATCTTTTTTGAAAAAGTAGACGATTTTGCATATGCTGGGGTGTATGAAAAATTTAATAAAAGTGGTACACTAGTAACAATACATTTCTTTTTGGTTAGGGTAAATAATTTAGTCGGAGTTGTGGACGAAAATTGCAATGTATTGCTTCCGATTGATTATAAAGAGATAATACCTCCAATAAATGCAAATGATGCAGTTTTTGTAGTTAAGAACATTGGGAACAAATGGGGTGTTATCAATATTGCTAACAAAATAATCGTACCATTTGGGAAATATTTAAAAATATGGGGATATGACACCCACCATGCCTTAGTTTGTACAAATTATGAAAACTCTTGGAGTAGAACGTATAGGGCTATTATAGATGTAAAAGGAAATTTAGTAAGAGGAACAGAAAACTACTATAAAATTTACCCTTTCTATGGAACAAAGTCCGATTGTATTTTAGTTGAAACGCAAAAGGAGGGGAAGGATGATAGGGGTTATAGAAAAATACACTATCTTTCATTATCAAAGGAATATCCAAGCAGATGGCAATCTCCATCAATTGAATCGGTAGAAGCTTCTCGTTCTTATGAAGATAGCAATTACCATCCTGTATATGATAAAATGGATGCGTACGAGGGTGATTATGATGCATTGTGGAATACAGACTAATAACGTATAGTTGGAAATCGGTAAATAATTTATGGACATGACTGAATCTGATAAAGTAACATTGGAAATTCAAAAACGAATAGAAGAAATTTCACTTGTTCTTATGCAGCACGAGAATAAGGATTTTTGTCTAGCTAAAGTTCATCCTAACAGTTGGCGACTATTGTCTTATGTTAACAATCATAAGAAATATAGATTTATTATTGTACCAAGTCCAGCATTTGAACGTCTTATTTTGCAACGTGAATATCCTAAAATAGTTGATAAATTTTCTGAATATTTTGGTACAGGAAATGATTGGAACATTGTTCGTGCGATAAAGGAATATGATAAGAGCCGCTTAGTAAGAGAATATTCAGATAGAGAGTTCTTTGATTATATTCGTGGAGAAACAATGGCTTATGTTTTCAAAGTCGAAGATGATGATACTATATCAAACCGAATTTTGAGATTAGATCTTTGTCGCAACATAAATCCAAGCAATATATTCCAAGGAGGGATATTTCATGTATTTAAACATTTTACCCCTAAGGGATTCAAGACTATTTCTAGCAATCATAAAGAATTTGAAATAGAAACTTTTTCAGAAATATATCGGCATATAATTCTAAACTTTTTCTCCGATGTTTTCAATAAGGAAAAAAGGAATTGCTACGAAGCAAAATCACTACTAAGAGATGGTCACGTTCTTAGAGGTATCTATTATAAAGAAGATAATATTCCTATTTCATTCATAAACTCTATGAGGATAGATTGAAAACATATAGTTCATTTATAAGGTAAATGTTTTTGATGATTGAATACGAGTATAGGATTACAAATAATAGATGTTTTTCTTTGTTAGTGATTAAGTATCGAAGAATTATATTATCTTTGTATTTACAGACGAGATGCCAAGAAAGCATATCAAAGCAGAATACAGCAACAAGAACGGTTAGCAACTCATTACCTCAAAATCGGGTAATCTTCCCAAAGCCCTTATTATAAAGGGGTAAGGATTATATTACAAAATTACTAAAAATAAGTGAAAGTACGAAGTTTTTCCCTATATAAGGTGTGACAAGATGGTTAATACTTTTAAGAATACACGTTCTTAGTCGAGCTTTGTGCTCACTTTCACATAAGAAAGCGGGGCATTCTCTTTATCGAGAATGCCCCGCAGCAAGATGGGATATTATCCCAAATACTTTGTCAGAATGTTAATGTTGTCAGCCTCACGCAAGCGGCGCAAAGCACGTTCCTTAATCTGACGCACACGTTCACGCGTAAGATTGAGTGTATTTGCCACTTCCTCAGCAGTCATTTCGTTGCGGCCAATGCCGAAAAGCATTTTCAGTACTTGACGTTCACGATCCGAGAGCGTTTTAAGTGCAGCATCGAGGTCAGCCGAGAGTGATTCTTTCTCCATCTGATTATCAGTACCAGGAGCGGAGTCATCGGTCATAATGTCGATAAGACAATTGGAATCGTCATCGGCAAAGGGAGCGTCTACGCTCACCTTCTTACCATTTGTACCGAGGGCTTCCTGTACCTTGCTAATGTCTGTCTCGAGCAAATCGGCTAGTTCTGCCACAGAGGGACGACGCTCAAATTCCTGCTCAAAATTGACGATTGCTTTGGTCAATTTGCTTTGGAATCCCACTTGGTTGAGCGGCATACGTACGATACGGCTTTGTTCAGAGATGGCTTGCAAGATGCTCTGACGAATCCACCACACGGCATAAGAGATAAACTTAAAACCACGAGTTTCATCAAACTTCTGAGCAGCTTTGATCAAGCCCAAGTTGCCTTCGTCGATTAGGTCGTTCAACGCGAGTCCTTGATTCTGGTACTGTTTGGCCACACTGACAACAAAGCGCAAGTTGGCACGTGTTAGGCGATCGAGAGCTTCTTGTCCATCGGGACCTCCTCGATGAATACGCTGTGCGAGTTCCACCTCTTCATCGGTTGAGATGAGCTCTTCACGGCCAATTTCCACTAAATACTTGTCCAACGCCGCACTTTGGCGATTGGTAATACTCTTATTAATTTTTAGTTGTCGCATAGTTCTTCTTCTTCACGTTGGGAAATGCTCACGCGGAGCGTTCGCAACATGGCACAACAAATGCCTGCAAAGGATGTGCCGATGCAGGCTTCAGCCATGTTTTTGTTATCCCCGAACGTTCATATATCCAGACTCTTCGAATTTTCAGTGCAAAGTTACGAAGAAATGCTATGTTCTGCCACTTTTTTAATATTTATTAAATAGAACGAGCCTACATTCGAGACAAAATGGCATAATCTTACGTGCGAAAGTATCATTTCCTCCGAATATACACCTATGTTTGCACAAAAAAGTTTGTACATTTGCAGTTTCACAATTTCCCCATCCCATGCCCATCATCTCTAGCCATCTATCCTTATTATTTCGCCACGTTGCTTCCTACCTACGCAACCTTGCTGCGCCCATAATACAACAGCTGCCTTTTTTCCTTCTTTACGTGGTATGGACGAGTAAAGCCCCCTTATTCAGTCTTTTATACGCCGCCACCCACGCACTTGATTTCTCTGTTCTTGAAGTTTTCGAGGGCATCATCTTCAATAGTTTTAAAGCTTATCTTATATGTACCCTTTTCTGCCTAGTGAAGCACAGGTGGATAAAGGTGGTGGGCTATGTTGTATTCTTTGCGCTTGCCCTTATCTATATGTTCTTGGGCAGTACTTTCCGCATGGACTTTTCTCCCATGCTCCTTACGCTTCTAGCCGAGACCAATGCACGCGAGAGTGCCGAATTTGTAAACACATTCTTACTATCCACCACCACACTGCGCGTCATGGCTGAATGGGCATGTATTGTGGCAGTAGCCATGGGAGCTGAATGGCTCTATCCTAATCTACGGAAGAATATCGGACGACGCGTGCAGATGGTCATTGGAGGAGTTGCACTCCTTATTATTGCTTGTGGATGCACCGACAGCAAAGTCTACGTTTCCCTGTTTCGCACGCAATCTACCAAGGAACTTTCTATGTGGGATCTCGATTATGCCGACCTCACGAGCGATAGTCTTTCGCGTATCATCATGTCGGCAAGGGGCATTTATTTAAAAGGAGAGGAGATGCGTGAAGCCGTGAACCACACACTGCAGATAAAGTGTGATGCCCAACTTGAAATGCCTGCCGACAGTCTTTGCGTGGTCTTCGTTATCGGTGAATCGTATATAAAATACCACAGTAGTCTCTATGGATACCCACTCCCCACCGCTCCACGCATGAAGGAAGAGCAGCAGCGAGGCAATCTCGTAGCATTCACCAACGTCTGTGCACCCTACAACAACACGACTTCCGTAATTCGAAACCTCCTGAGTTGCAATAGTCTCAGCCATGGAGAGAGTTGGAACGAAAAACCTTATTTTCCAGCCGTAATGCACCAAGCGGGCTACAACATTCTCTTTTGGGACAATCAGCGAGACATGTGCACGAATGCAGCATTTGCCTTTGCACTCAATGCTTACCTTTATCATCCTGAAATTCGAAAGTACTATTCACAAACTAACAAAGATTGCTACGATTACGACGGTCCCCTTATCGACGATTTCTTTTCTAACGCGAACCTAGCAAGTAAACACTCTTTCGTCATTCTTCACCTTGTGGGACAACACGTGTTAGCGGGTGAACGATTTCCACATACGCGCGAGTTTGAGACATTTCATACAAAAGACGTACCCAACCATGCTTCTTATCTCAACCAAGAGAAGCGTCAGTTTATTGCCGATTACGACAATGCCACTCGCTACAACGACTACCTAATGGGACGACTTTTCGACTATTTCCGTCAGAAGAATGCTGTCATCATCTATCTTTCAGACCATGGTGAGGAAATCTACGACTACCAAGACCAAATGGGACGCGTCAAGGGAGAACTCACGCCCCAACGCGTGAAATATCAGTATGATGTGCCATTCATCGTATGGACATCCGACCGCTACCGTAACTCTCATTCTACTTTAATAAGCAATCTTGAGCATGCCAAAGATAGACCGCTGATGACGGACAACGCTTACCAACTCATCTTCCGCCTAGCTGGCGTACATTCATCTTACTATCACCCCGAGCGCGATATAAGCTCACCAGCCTATCATCCCTCGAAACGAATCATAGAGGACACGGCAGACTACGACCACATTCGTTGGCGAATCGATTAAGACAAAACCCACATTGCCGCATTTTACTTATAACGCCGATACGAGAAGCATCATCTACACTTAATAAAGACTTCTCATATTCATCTACCTTCTCCTCACAAACGTATACGCACGCGCTACACACATTTCTATCATCACTTTTTATTTCATTAAAGGTGAGTGTTCAATCTGCACACAATCTTAGAACTGCGACTATACGACAAAATGTTTTAATCAAGTTAAACGAGAAAACAAGTTTTTTCCTTTGCCTTTCTCTCGCCTTGCACTAACTTTGTCACCCAAACCAATAACAACATGATCACACTCAACCTGCGAGGTCGTCTCCTCGAACTTCGCGAACCTCTGATAATGGGCATTCTCAACGTGACGCCCGACTCTTTCTTTTCCGAGAGCCGTACTCCCGACGAGGAACATATCGCCCAACGCGTAAAACAAATGATGAATGATGGCGCCGACATGATAGATATCGGAGGATACTCTTCACGCCCTGGAGCCGACGATGTGAGTACTGAGGAGGAAATGAACCGACTGCGACGCGGACTGCGCATTATCCGGAAGCTCTACCCTGATGTGCCCGTTTCAGTAGATACATTCCGTGCCGACGTGGCTCGTATGTGCATAGAAGAAGAGGGAGCAGATATTATCAATGATATATCAGGCGGCATGATGGACCGACAGATGTTTCGCACAGTGGCACAACTCCACGTACCCTACATCATGATGCACATGCAGGGCACTCCCGATAGCATGCAACTTGCCCCCCATTATGATAATCTGCGCCAAGAAGTGATGCTCTATTTTGCCGAACGTATTGACCGCCTTTGTCAGATGGGAGCGAAGGATATCATTGTAGATCCAGGCTTTGGATTCGGAAAAACGATGGAACACAATTACGAGCTGATGGCTCATTTAGAAGATTTCCACGTATTCGGACTGCCACTACTAGTAGGCATTTCACGCAAAACAATGATTTATAAACTTCTAGGCGGCACACCGCAGACTTCGCTCAATGGCACCACCGTGCTCAACACCATAGCCCTCACAAAGGGGGCGCACATTCTGCGTGTGCACGACGTCAAGGAAGCTGTAGAAACTAAGCGCATCGTTGGAATGTGCAAGGCTTAAAAGCCTACCAAGTTTTTCTCTCAATAGCCCACTCCTATAACACACCATGCAGTGTGCTACACTTTTTCATCCTCACCTATGCTCACATTTGGAATCAAAGATATCATCGATATTTTCTCGGTAGCCATTTTGCTCTACTACATCTACCGACTAATGAAGGAATCAAGCTCTGCCAAGATCTTCATCGGCATCATCATTTTCATCGTGGTATGGATATTTGTTTCTCAGATTTTTGAGATGCGCTTGCTTGGTTCTATTCTCGACAAGTTGGTCAATGTGGGTTCACTCGCCTTGATTGTTCTATTCCAAGAAGAAATTCGCCAATTCTTTTCTTCCATTGGCACACGCCCAGGCACACTCTTCCTCAAACGTTTTTTTAAGAGTTTAAAGCAGAAGGAAACGAACGTTCACCGCGAGGATATCATGCCCATTGTAATGGCGTGTATCAACATGAGCAAGCAAAAAGTGGGAGCACTCATCATCATAGAGCGCTACGTAGGTCTAAGCGAATATATTGACACTGGCGACATAATCAATGCAAATATCACGCAGCGACTCATCGAAAACATTTTCTTCAAGAACAGTCCCCTTCACGATGGAGCTATGATCATCTCACACCAACGCCTTCGTGCTGCAGGTTGCATTCTGCCCATCTCTCACGATACAGATATTCCCAAATCCTTGGGACTTCGCCATCGTGCTGCACTGGGTATCTCGCAGAAGAGCGACTGCCTTGCCGTGGTAGTATCGGAAGAGACAGGGAGCATCTCCATAGCCGAAAAAGGCACCTTTCGCCTCCGCCTCTCGGGCGAAGAATTGGAAAGCGCACTCTCAAAAGAATGGATTAAGGAGTAAAAAAGAGGGATTTTAAGATTTTATTACTATCTTTGCCCCGCTGAAGTGTGCAAAATTTGCATTTTGCGCTTTCTAGGCATAAGCTCTCAATATGCTTTACCTTCACAATATCTATCCTTATCTGCACTCTACTACAAACCGATTCTAATGGCAAACCACAAAATAAAAAAAGTACGACTACACAGCGAAGGCAACGACATTTTGCGCAATAGCTTGATAGCCATCGTTGTAGTAGGACTCTTGCTCTACTATCTACTCAAAGGCATTACGCTTTGGCCATTCTATGTATACGTGGTCATCTGCGCAATACTATATGTCATTGCAGTCAACTTCTTCCGCTGCCCTATCCGCATTTTTAACGGCGAAAAAGATCATACTGTTTTGGCTGCTGCTGACGGGCGCGTGGTAGTAATCGAAGAGGTCGATGAAAACGAATATTTTCACGATCGCCGACTCATGATATCCATTTTCATGTCGATTACCAATGTTCATGCCAACTGGTTTCCCGTGGAAGGCGTAGTCAAGAAAGTAGTCCACCACAACGGCAATTTCCACAAAGCATGGCTACCCAAAGCGAGCACAGAGAATGAGCGTTCAACGGTAGTTATTGAAACACCCGATGGACGCGAGGTGCTAGTACGACAAATAGCAGGAGCCGTAGCACGTCGCATCGTAACCTATGCCCGAGAAGGTGAAGATTGCTACTTTGATGAGCACATGGGCTTCATCAAGTTTGGTTCACGCGTAGACGTATACCTTCCCCTCAATTCCGAAGTAAAAGTGCATATGGGACAAGCCACCGTGGGCAACCAAACCGTAATAGCAAAGCTAAAAAACATTTAAGGAGAGCCCCTAACATAGGCTACTTCCTCCCTTCAGATACATTTTTCCAATAATCATAAAACTTCAGCTACGAGTTGACAAGTACCCTAGGCTCCCCGTGCCTGGCAAGGAAGAATTCAGATTATAACTCCTTGCATGCTTGCCAGCTCGTAGCTGCATAAAATAGCACTTATCATGAAGAAGCATATACCCAACACACTGACTTGCTGCAACCTCATCTCAGGCTGCATTGCCACCTATTTTGCCTTTCAGTCCAACTACTCTACGGCATTTGCTTTCATTATCTTAGGCGCCATATTCGACTTCTTCGATGGCTTCGCCGCTCGCCTACTCCACGTATCTTCACCTGTAGGCAAGGAACTAGACTCTTTGGCCGATGACATTACGTTTGGCTTCGCCCCCTCGGCCATTGTATTTAGCTTAATAGGCAGTCTGCTACAACAAGCACAAATTGGAACTGATGATACGGGTACTGGATTATTGAGCCACCCCTTCGTGGTGGACTATCTTCCCTATCTAGCTTTCCTTATGGCAGCTTTTTCTGCCCTCCGATTAGCCAAGTTTAATCTTGACGAACGACAGACTACATCTTTTATAGGTCTTCCAACCCCTGCCAACGCTCTCTTCTGGGCAGCTTTGAGCGTATCACTTTCAGGCGAAGCATTCTCAGATTTGCAAAGAGAGCTTCTCTCCATTGGTTTATTGGTAGGCGTGATCATCTCGTGTTGGCTACTCGTGGCAGAGATTCCGATGTTTGCACTTAAATTCAAGCACTTCGGCATTCGCGGCAATGAGATTCGCTATGTCTTCATTCTGTTTAGCCTCGTACTTCTGCTACTCCTCGGTTGGGCTGGTTTCTCCGCCATTATCATTCTTTACATCTTAACGTCCATCGCCGACAATGCGCTTGGCACAAAAGTTGCAAAGTAAGGAGTAGACGCTCACCCTAGTGTCTATTTTGCCATCTGCAGCATGAGCCTTGGGGCTCAGCGAGCACTACATGGCGAATAAATCTCTAACCCCACTAAAAACAGACTACTACAAACATGGCAAATTTCCTCGGATGCTTGTTTATCCTTATATTCAGCCTCATATTCGGCCTTTTCATAGCAGCATGGGGCTTTCTGCGCACAGGATTCAAGATATTTTTCGGCAACAAGTCTTTTGGGCAACAACAAAACAAGCAACATTATAATAGTGCCAACCATTCACAGCGCCCTCACACATCTTACTCTGCTGGAGATGCTCACCACGAGGGAACTCGTCCTAACTCACGACAACGGCGTAGTGGCAAAATTTTTGAAAAGAATGAAGGCGAGTATATAGATTTTGAGGAAGTGTAATTTCTCCGCCATCCTTACGAAACCACAGAACTTATAGATAAATGACAAAACAAGAAAGTTTGGAATTCAAAGGAATTGCCATTCTTTTGATGTTATTCCTCCACTTGTTCAACACACAAGAGAGGGTAGCTGATGCACCACGTTCATCAACTTTTGGAATCATAAACCCCTCGTTTTTGCACTTTCGCGAGTGGGTTCATTCTGTGTGCCCCTTTACTTTTTTTTGAGTGGATATGGGGTCTTCACCCTTTATGAGAAGACACAAGAACACACGATGAGCCCAATACGCAGAAGCCTTAAACTTTTACTCAATTATTGGGTAGTATTTGCAATCTTCATCCCTATGGGATGCATCATCGCCCCGAGGATTACTCCCTTTCCACTGAATGCATTCTCAATTTCACCACATTAATTAATAGTTACAACAACGAGTGGTGGTTTCTATTTCCTTACCTTTTACTAGTCTTTACATGTAAGCCTTTTTTTCAGAATCATAGCCCAATCATTGCAAAAACACGCTTGGACATTAATAAGTGTTACTGCAATTGGTTATTTTCTAGTATACTTTTTACATTTCAATCAATTGGGGCTATGCATGATGCGCATTGAGCAATATTTTACGTTGCTATTTCCATTTCTTTGTGGTGCGTTTTTTGCCAAATATCAATGTATCCGCATTTTCTCAAAACAAATCATGTCAAAGAGCTATGCCACAATAGAGGTTTCATTATCGCTTATTATCATTCTACTCTTAAGAATGACACTTGGAGCGAGCATCCTATCTTCGTTTATAATACTAAGTTTTCTATCAAATTTATACAAGTCATAAACCATATCCAAAGTTGTACCATCTTTGAATAGGTCTTGTATGTAAGTGTCCATAATATGCTTCTTACCTGATTCCGTAACGCATATTACCAAGTCTGAGACACTGTATGCATACTCCTCGAAGCGGTCATTTCCTAAATCGTGGATATATCCATCGACATACGAAGCATATATTTTATTGAATTTAATTTCGTCGGAGTCGTAATACCCTTTCCATGGTATAATATGAACATGGGTAATAATCGCTCCTCCTAAATTCTTCCTAAATATAGATGCAAGCCTCGCAAGGAAAGGCACCTGTACATGCCAGATAATGTTTTGCATAGTTGAGAAATAGGTCGACAAAATTCTATAACAATGTAAAAAGTATGCCGTTTGTTTATCGCTATCTGAGAGTAATGCAGGCATATTTTCAGGCATTGGTAGCTCTGCTCTAATATTTCCATTGCATTTTTTGACTTTGGGGAGACCGTACTTCACGTCAACAATATAAATAAGATGAACTTTACAGCCTTCTTTCTCTATCCATTGTCTTGAAGTTTCTATAAAAGTGTCTACTCCTGTTCGAGTATTAGATAATATAGAAAACATTACTACATCTAATTTGTTGATATCTGAAGCCATTTTGTTATATTATCTAATAAGGTGGTAAATGCTTGTCCTAAATAGAGCTTCGATTCTTTTCTATGGACGCTAACATAGAGTGGTAAGTAGGATTCTTGATCTTCAAATGAGTGATTTGCGTCGTCAATCGCAATAGAGAAGAAGTTAAAATGCTGGTATTTTAAAAGTGTACACTCTATTCCTTTTTGGTGTTCGATATAATTAAGCAAGTTGTCGTTTTTTGCATAAGCAATAAAGATTGGACAGCGAATACTCTGCAGATATTTTTCCGGGTTATAGCGAATGGCTGCAAGTAGACGTGCGTCGTTTTTGAATGGTTCTGTTTGACTTTTTACAAATTCTTGCTGTGTTTGTACACCAAAGGATGAATTAATCAAACTCGCATGCTGCTGATAAATCTTAGCCATTTCCTTTTGCAATTCTTTTATTGCCTGCTTATCTCTTGGTTCAGAAGCTAATATGCGAGCTATTCGGTAAATCATGTACCTAAGGATATTACTTTCTGAATATGAGTGCCACTTAAAAAAAGGAGTGAGACGCGACATAATTTGTTCGTAATATACTTGCTCTCCTTTCACCCCCATAGTAGCCAGGAGTAGAAGTTGTTTTACCTCCGTGTTTCTTGATGCCTCGATAATAGCAACTGAACCTCCTTCACTATGCCCGATAACGCCCACGGGGTGTGAAGCGAAACGTTCGTCGGACTTCAGGAAGGCTAAAGCATCATGAAGGTCGTCAGCTGCATCATACATGGTATAACGACCTTCGTGAGGCTGATTTCCTTGAAGGGTGTCGGAGTAACTGCGGTTGTCATATCTGAACGTTGTGTATCCCTTACGGTTTAAAGAATCAGACAACGCTTTAAAGAAGCCAACATAGTCCCGATTGAAAGCTTGTGGTGGCGTTACTAAGACCAATATAGGTGATTGCTGTGGTGCTTCTGCTACTTGTGAAACAACTCCCTGAAGTTTCATCTTCCCTTTGAGTATAGGGAAAGATACTTCAATTTGTCTAATTGTTTGTGCATCAATGGGCATAATACTGCCTAACAATAAACAGAAAGCAGTAAAATAATACTTCAATTCTTGACATCGAATTAGAGTCTTCATAATCGATATTTGTAAATACAAAACTCCACCCTTCTTTAATAAGAAAGATAAGTAACTGTTCAAAATTAATTTTATAAATATGAATAATTCACGAATAAGTTC
>ERZ1026901.771-NODE-771-length-22656-cov-126.325384_pt1 | contig 22656 bp, 17 predicted proteins | sample MGYA00380179_ERZ1026901 | MGnify/ENA primary metagenome ERZ1026901 (study PRJEB33269, sample SAMEA4719815) | human gut metagenome | biome: human-associated habitat; feature: organic feature; material: feces | place: Cameroon | collected 2013-10 ... | reverse complement strand
GCTGCTTCGCAGCTTGCAGTGGGTTTCATGATATAGGTCCCGCTCCGCGGAACCCCGCAACTCAAAAATAATCTTACCGATAAACTGCAATTTACAGAAAAAATAAATAATAGAGCCAGAGTTGACTTATATAAGTCTTTATCTATAGATACAGCAAAACCTCGAATTCGCCCCTAAAACTACCCCGTGTTCATCCAAAACCGTCCAAAAAACAAAGAGAAATGCACTTTTTTGAAGTTTTTTTGAAAAAAGCTGCGAAAACATTTGGAGGTTTAAATAAAATCCCCTACCTTTGCACTCGCTTTAAAGAACTAAGCATTACAACAACAAAAGTAATGACGAAGCAATCGGGCGCTTAGCTCAGCTGGTTTAGAGCATCTGCCTTACAAGCAGAGGGTCGGGGGTTCGAATCCCTCAGCGCCCACAGGGGTGTTTCCTCGTGGTCTTCTCTTCGGAGAGACTGCGGGGATTTTTTTGTTTATATACCCATCAAGCTATGACGGTCAACAGTTTTAACATTATTTTAAACTGAGCATTTTTATTTTCCTTATCTTCCCTTATTGCACTTTATTCCAAGCATATTGCAGAATAAACACAAAATCTGCATTTTATGCAATACTATCCGAAACGTCATATTAAATAGCATATAAAGGAACACTTGCAAGTTATCACATTTTTACATAACTTTGCAATAAGATAAAAAACAAAGCACATATTAACATTCATAAAGGCGTTATGTACCTTAAATTGTTAAAATTCGATTATCGAACATTACAACACAGTTGGGGCATAGTCAGCACCACGCCGACACCATTATTTTTATTAACCGGCTTCGCTAAGGTTCTGTAGGAAGCCTATAACGAAAAAACAGTAATGAGAAAAATCTTCAAGACCATCATTGTGGCATCATTAGCCACCCTTGCAATGCCACTTTCGGCGTCTACAATGCAGACATACACTGCATCTTCTGATTCTATCGACAGAACTGTCACCAGCCCTATAGCCGCCGATGCAGCAGACAAGGACGACAATGTTGCGCCTGCCGACACGCTGCGAGAGAAGCTTGCACAGATGGAGAGCCGCATGGCTTCCATGGAGCAGGAGCAGGAGCAGCAGAAGACATGGAAGCGCAGAAAGTACTGGAAAATCGGTATAACATCGCCGAACCTCGAACGCACTGACGGCGAGGAGATGAAATGGAAGACCAACGGTTCGTTCTTTATCCAGAAGGGCCGCACATCTTACCTTCACAGCAAGCCAATAGCAGGAATGATAAAGTTCGGCATCGACTACGGTTTCATCGACTTCACTTACTCTAAGCTGGAACTTAAGGAAATTTCGTACAGCAGCGAGAGCGGCACACGCGCTTCTGACGGCTTCGACGACATCGTCAGCGGCGACCCGGACGGAGACATCGGCATTTCAGAGCTTACCGGAATAAAGCTCGGCATGCACAAGATTGACTATGCTTTCCACGTCGGTCCGAGCATCAGCGTCAATCCCTGGAACAAGCTCATCGCTACAGCTTACTTCCACGTGATGCCTACTGCGTCCAGCGTTATCCAGAACGACAACTTCTCATACGGATTCGGATGTATGATGGCAGCCGGCGTTTCTGTGGCATACAAAGCCATCTCACTCGGCGTGGAAGGCGTATGGGGCAAGGTGAAGTACACCCAGACCGACTTTAGCGGCGACGAGGATGAGGACGAAGACTACGGTTATGACAGCGACGACGAGGACAACGTCAGCTACTTCAACACCGAGAAGTTCACTCTCAAGCAGAGCGGCATCAGAGCTTACATCGCCTTCAGACTTTAAGAACACAATGGCAGGTAATGCCACATCATAACCTACAATCAAAAATCAAAAAAAACTATCAACAAGGAAATTATGAAAAGAAACTTTCTTTACACATGCCTCATCGCCCTTGCTTCGCTTGGCTTCGTAGCCTGCGATAGCGACAACGACGAGCAGGAGGCCAAGGTGCCCTCGGGTGCCACGCCTACAGAAGAGTTCACATTCGGCGACTGCGAGGACGAAGCACACGCTGAAGACGCCATGAAGCTGAACGTAGAAAGCTGGGACGGCTACACCACTCAGGATTTCACATCCATAGAGTTCTTCGGCGACGGTCACTATCTGATTACCACACCGCTCGCCCACTTAGCACCAGAGCGCACCGTAAGCGTAACTCGTGAAGCAGACGGATCCACCGCCATCTTCAAGAAGCACGGCACAAAGCACCTCAAGACTCGCGCTACTGACAACAACGGCACCATGGACATCGACAACGGCAAATACCAGTATGGTACTTACACACGCGTGAATGACCACACTTACCGTTTGAGCGACAACTCCGTGATTGAATTCCTTAATGACGTGGAAGAAGGAAGAGGAGAGGTGACCTACACCAACCGCTACGGCGTCCAGTCGAACGTATATGTAAGCCTTGCCACGCAGGACAAGACCGCCACACCCAACCGCAGCCTCTGCCGCTCATGGAGAACGGACAGCTTCGAGATATGGATGTATTTTAACGGAGCTTACATGGCACACGGAAAGCAATGGATGGAGAACGGCAGAGTGTACCACGACATCAAGCTCTCGCCTTCAGCAAATAAGTGGGGCATCGAAGATGACGACATTCTCGATTCTGACCTCGAATATTGCCACCGCGTAATCTTCTCACCTTCCGGAACATACGTATGCTTCTATATGGACGGCGACGTGGACGTGGCATGCTGGGAATGGAGCAACCAGAGCGACGGCATAATGCACTACTGGGACCCGTACGACGATGATGATGACGACTGGTCTGGCGACGTTACAGTACGATTCAAGGGCAATCAGATGCGCGTTTATGAGGATTATTCCGAAACAGAAGAACTCATGACCGCACATATCGTAGCCGTAAATACATTCACAGCAGGCTATTAATAGCGCAAAAGCATGCCATTGACATGCAAAAAGCAAGACATCAAGGCATTTGGTTTTTACAAAAATAAACCAAATGCCTTTTTTTGTGCCCACACAGTCAGTTTGTTTACAATAATTAGAGTTCGTTAGATTTTCCTACAAATTATTCCATTTCGGAACTCTTGCAAATGTAAAACATATTACATATCTTTGCAACCACATAACCATCCACATTTTACTAACAACTAAAAAACCAAACATTATGAGACGAAACTTTATTTATTCTTTCCTTATTGCCATCGCCTCATTAGGCTTCGTGGCATGTGACAGCGACGACAACGAGAAGCAGTCAAAATTCCCTGACGGAGCAAAGCCCACTACAGAATTCACACTCGGTAACAACGAGGACGAGCAATATGCCAAGGACGCCATCAAGATGGACGTAAAGACTTGGGGTGACGGCAAGACAGACCAGGAGTTCAGCTCCATAGAGCTCTTCGCAGACGGACACTTCCTCATCACCACACCAAAGGCAAAGAAGGCACAGCAGCAGACTGTCGGCGTGACACGCCAGGCTGACGGATCTACAGCCATCTTCAAGAAGAATGGCACAGAGCGTATGAAGACACGCGCCGTTGACGCAGAAGGTACCATCATCATTGATAACGGCCTGTATATATACGGTACATACACACGCGTGAAGGACGGCGTATATAAGCTGAGCAACCAAACCACCATCCGCATCAAGGACAACGGCATCACCGGTTACGCCACCATTACGTACACCAACAGCTTCGGTGTGGACATCACCATAGTAGTAGACATCGACTTCCAGTATAAGCCAGACCCAGCTATACGCCAGCTCTGCCGCTCATGGAGAATGGACAGCTCGGAGACATGGCTTTACGCCAACGGCGTATACTTTGCTTACGGCAAGCAATGGCTGAATCTCGGCAGAGTGTACCAGGAGGTAACCTTATCGCCTGAAGGCAAGCAATGGGACTTCGACGAGGATGACATCCTTGATGACAAGGACGACTACTGCTACCGCACCATCTTCTCGCCCTGCGGCACATTCGTTTGCTTCTATATGGACGGCGACGTAGAGATCGGTCGTTGGGAATGGAAAGACACCAATTACGGCATCCTTCGCTGCTGGGAGCCGTTCGAAATCGGCGACTATGACGATGACGACGACGATTACGCAGACGTGACTGTACGCTTCGACGGCAAGAAGATGCGCATTTATCAGGACTACATGGACGACGAAGACGACTTCCAGTTCCGCGTTCTGAACGTAAGTGAATTCTCAGCAAGATACTAATACTGAGAATGATGAAATGTTACAACTCGAAACAATTGAGGTATAATTAGGATAATATAGGTTTTAGCAGTGCAAACTGATGGGGAAGCATGACTTTCTGCATCCCCATACAGTCTGCACTGCTTTCTTTTTATTGGCATCATAATAAGATTACGGATTTTTATGTGTAACTTTGCATTATACAAATATACACATAATTATATGACCGACATCGCCAGCTATTTTCCGATAACCAACCCCACAATCATCTTCTTCGTGGTGCTGCTTATCATTCTTTTCGCCCCTATCATCATGGGCAAGCTGCGCATCCCCCACATCATCGGTATGGTGTTGGCTGGCGTTGCCGTGGGCAAGTATGGCTTCAACATCCTTGAACGCGACAACTCCTTCGAGCTGTTCGGCAAAGTGGGACTCTACTATATCATGTTCCTTGCTTCCCTTGAGATGGATACAGACGGCGTGCGCCGAAACAAGGGACGGTTCGGCGTCTTCGGACTGCTTACATTCGCCATACCGCTGATTATCACTTACGTAGCAAGCCTCACCCTGCTCCATTACTCACAGATAGCCTCATTGCTCCTTGGATGCATCATGGCGTCAAACACGCTCATCGCCTACCCCATCGTGGGACGTTATGGTCTGCAGAAGAAGCCCAGCGTGGTGCTTTCGGTAGGATCGTCAATGATAGCCCTGCTGCTGGCGCTCTTCGTACTGGCAGCCGTCGTGGAGGCATACAAGGGCGAGACCACCTTCGGGTTCTGGCTATGGTTCGCGGGCAAGTTCGTGCTTTACAGCGTGGCACTGGCGCTCATCATCCCTCGCCTTACACGCTGGTTCTTGAGAAGCTATAGCGATGCCGTCATGCAGTTCATATTCGTGCTTGCCATCCTCTTCATGAGCGCCACGCTCGGCGAGTCGGTTGGCATAGAAGGCATCTTCGGTGCATTCCTCTCCGGACTGATTCTCAACCGCTACATACCGCACGTATCGCCACTGATGAACCGCATCGAGTTTATCGGCAACGCCCTCTTCATCCCCTACTTCCTTATCGGCGTGGGCATGCTCATCAATGTGCGCATGCTCTTCCAAGGCGGCAACATCCTCATGGTGGTGCTTATCGTGGCCGGATTCGGCACGTTGGGCAAGGCGCTTGCAGCCTATATCGCCAGCAAGCTGTTCCGTCTGCCGATATCATCTGGCAACATGATGTTCGGTCTGACGTCGGCACACGCGGCTGGAGCCATAGCCATGCTGATGATTGGCATGAACATCGAGACAGCGCCCGGACAGTCGCTCGTCAATGACGACATGCTCAACGGCATCGTCATAATGATTCTCTTCACGTGCATCATATCGTCCATGATTACGGAACAAGCCGCACAGCAGATTACGCTGCGCGACAAGGAAATAGCGGACGAGAAAGACACGAAGCTGACGGAAGAGAAGATTCTCATCCCGATGAAGTATCCTGAGTATGCCCAGCGCCTCGTGAACGTGGCTATGATGATGCGCAACGCCAAGAACACGACAACGCTCGTGGGTCTGAACGTGGTTTACGACGACGAAGACATGCGCCGCCATCAGGAGCAGGGACAGCAACTGCTCGACCGCATGGCAAAGTACGCCGCATCTGCCGACATGACCATGACCACGCAGGTACGTGTGGCTGCCAACATCGCCAACGGCATCAGACATGCCTTCAAGGAATTCCGCGCCACCGACGTGCTCATAGGTATGCACATGCACAAGGAGGTGTCGCAGAAGTTCTGGGGCGCCTTCCATCAGAGCCTCTTCAACGGTCTCAACTCACAGATAATAATGGCGCGTCTCTGCCAGCCCCTCTCCACCATACGCCGCATACACGTGGCTGTTCCGTCAAGGGCACAGTTCGAGCCGGGCTTCTATCGCTGGCTGGAGCGTGTCTGCCGCCTCGCCGTGAATATGGAATGCCAGACCGAATTCTACGGTCGCGACGACGTGCTGCCCCTCATCGAGCAATATATCCGCAACCGCCATTCCGCCATGCGCGTATCGCTGAGACGTATGGATCATTGGATGGAGATGCCACAGATAGCCTCATCCATATCAGATGACCATCTCTTCATAGTCGTGACGGCACGTAAGGGCACCGTGTCGCACAAGAACGCCCTGGAACGACTGCCCGATGAGATACAGAACCATTTCTCCGGCAAGAACATCATGATTCTCTTCCCCGACCAGCACGGCGATGCAATGGAGGAGATGACCTTCGCACAGTCGCAGCATACTGAGGACATGAGCCTGTACGAGACCATGCGCAAGTGGACTGGCAGAAAGATAACGTGGGCAAAAAGAAAGCTATATAAACTGACAAAACATTAACATCCGAGGAAAATTATGATAGACATAAAGAACATAACCAAGAGTTTCGGCTCCCTCCAAGTGCTCAAGGGCATCGATCTGCATATCAACAAGGGCGAGGTGGTAAGCATTGTCGGACCGAGCGGTGCCGGCAAGACCACGCTACTACAGATAATGGGCACACTCGACAAGGCGGACAGCGGATCCATTATGGTGGACGGTGTGGACGTAGGCAAGCTGAGTTCGTCAGAGCTGAGCAAGTTCCGCAACAGTCATATCGGCTTCGTGTTCCAGTTCCATCAGCTTCTGCCTGAGTTCACGGCGCTGGAGAACATCACCATCCCCGCATTCATCGGAGGCAAGAACCCGAAGGAAGCCAAGGAACGCGCCATGGAACTGCTGGAGTTTATGGGACTGGCAGACCGCGCTTCGCACAAGCCCGCAGAACTTTCGGGCGGCGAGAAGCAGCGTGTGGCAGTGGCTCGCGCTCTCGTAAACAATCCTGCCGTGGTATTCGCAGACGAGCCTTCAGGTTCGCTCGACTCGAAGAACAAGGCGGAACTCCATCAGCTGTTCTTCGATTTGCGTGACAAGTTCGGACAGACCTTCGTCATCGTCACACACGACGAGCACCTCGCCTCCATCACCGACCGCACCATTCACATCGTGGACGGACGCATCGTGGAGCCGGAGAAAGAACAATCTGATTCATCAGAAATTTCTGAATAATACAAAAAATCACCCTAACATATATTATATGATAAAACTTGGAGATTACAATAAGATGACCGTAGTCAAGGAAGTTGACTTCGGAATTTATCTCGACGGCGGCGACGAGGGAGAGATTCTGATGCCGTCACGTTACGTACCAGAGGGCGTCAAGCCCGGCGACGAGCTGGAGGTGTTTGTCTATCTTGACCAGGACGAACGTCCGGTTGCCACTACTGAGCATCCGCTTTGCAAGGTCGGCGACTTCGCTTACCTGGAGGTAGCGTGGGTGAACGAGTACGGCGCATTCCTCAACTGGGGACTCATGAAGGACCTTTTCTGCCCGTTCCGCGAACAGAAAATGCGCATGCAGAAGGGCGAGAAATACATCGTACACGTACATATCGACGAGGACAGCTATCGCATCGTGGCTTCAGCAAAGGTGGAGCGCTACTTCAGCGAACGCCATCCCTACTACAAGAACGGGCAGGAAGTTGACCTTCTGGTGTGGCAGAAGACTGAGATGGGATTCAAGGTCATAATTGATAACTGTTACCCCGGACTGGTTTATGAAGACCAGGTGTTCCGCTATCTGCATACCGGCGATCGTGTAAAGGGTTACATCTCAACGGTTCGTCCAGACGGAAAGATTGACGTGACGCTGCAGCCGACTGGCCGCCAGCAGACACTCGACTTCTCCGAAACGCTCCTACAGTATCTGCGCGACAACGGCGGACACTGCGACCTTGGCGACAAGAGTGACGCTGAGGACATCAAGCATCGCTTCCAAGTGAGCAAGAAGGTGTATAAGCGTGCGGTCGGCGACTTGTATAAGCGCCGACTCATTACCATCTCCGACAACGGAATAACGCTCGTCGGAGAATAAAAGGAAACAAGAGGTCAATATGGAAGTTATCAGAATTTAAAAAGAAGCTAATCCATATACAATAAAAGGCTGCGGCAATCACTTGCTGCAGCCTTTTTAAAAATCTTATCGGTTTCGTTATGGGCATTACTTGTGTGATTCTTTATTTGTAACATCTGTACATATTACTGTCTACTTTCTGTTCTGCTTTACTGGAAATATGCCCATATTATTCTCTCAATCTATTCGTGCTTTTGAAATTAATAGGTTGATGAAAAAGTATGGCACCCCACACTTTTGATATTACAAAGATATAGAAAAAGTTCGTAAAAATGTGTCCGATTCCTATGCGTATGTGTCCGATTCCATTGATTTAGGTGTCTGATTCGGTATGAATCGGACACCTAAAGGCCGTTTTTCATTCGTTTTCATCCGAATTTTGCCCCTTTTGTTCCTCCATATCTAACTTTTCTCTCCACTGCTTTGGCGACATTCCGAGCTTGTCGCTGAAGTTTTTGTAGAGCTGGCTACGTGACGAGAAACCGCAGGAAGAGGAGATTGTATCATTGCTGTATTCCGGATGCGCAGCTATCATCTTCTGCGCTTCCGCCAGTCGGATGTCGGAAAGCCAGATACGGAAGGTGGAATGCAGATGCAGGTCAAAATACTCACTCAGTTCGCGACGCGAAAGATAAACCTCGCGCGAAACCTTTGAGATATTAGTGCTCGAGTCGCGATAACCGCCTTCTTTCACCCATTTATCCAATGCCATACCCACCTTCTCCGCCATTTCAGCAGGGTAAAGCACAGATTCTTTCTCCTTATTGTCCGATTCATCGTCAGCTCCGCACGATTCTTCACCCGACACATCCTCATCGAGCACGTCCCTGATGGACGCCATGCCGAAACCGAGATAGACAAAGCAGAGGACGTAAAAGAAGATAGCAAAGAGTCCGAACGGAGCTATTATGAAAAGCAAAGGTCGCCAGACTATCGCAATGACAAGCACGGACAGCGTGGTGCTCATCAGCAGATAGGCAGAGCCGACAAAGCGCTTGTATGGTACGATGTCGCCACCAGTCTCGTTGATGACCCTCTTACGGCTACGCCTTATAGCCTTCCACGGAACAAGCACAAACACGGTCATTACCACGAAGTACACTGCATGCATTATGGGTTGTACGTATGGCATCTCCAGACAGCCGTTTCTCAGCCACCCTATAAAAAACAGCAATAGTATGAGAAAGGTACACATGGCTCCGAACAACACATAGCTACGGAATCGCCGACGGTCGCCTTCAAGTCCGAGTACTGAGCCGGAGAAGAGAAAGGCAGCGGGAGTATAGAAGAGGATGTTCACCACCGTGGCGCCGGCGTCTGTGGTGGCACGGATGGAAAAGCGCATCTGAAGAAAATAATGGAGAGCAAGAAGGAGTACGGCAGTGACCAGCATCCAGCGGGAACGCTCATATCTGCGATTTGTACCTTCCTGTATGAAATACGACACTATTATTATAGGCGCTAATAACAGTGACACAAGAAAGCAAGTGTATTGTAATAGAAGAAGATTAGTCATATCGGTAAATGTATTTCTGAAATATTTTTATATCAACCTATCAGTACACAAAATTACATTAATTTTTAGATTTTCAGTCGTTTAGCTTTATAAAAATACGCCATAACTTAAAAAAAGAATCACAAAACAAGGTTTTCCTTTGTCAACCGGATAAATAACCTTACCTTTACATAAACATTACTTATACATATAAAAACTAATCATGAAACAGAATCACATCTTACCCATAGCATTGTGCATAAGCGCAATGTCAGCAGTCTCGCCCGTATTGGCTCAGTCTGACAACGTAAAACTGGAAATTAACGCCATCGGCGGACACATAGTTGGCGACGACTTTTCGGGCGTACCGACCACAGTGGCAAAGGGCAAGCCCATCTATCTTATGCCGGTGGCTCCTGCTGAGGGCTATCAGCTGAAGGGCGTGAAGGTGCGCCACGGACAGAACATCAAGGGCGGACAATACGTTGACGGCGTGAAGCAGTGGGACGAGTATGACGTGACGGACGCTGAAGCGGACGAAACATTCACCATAGACGGCAAGAACGTAGACGGCGACGTGCTGGTAACGGCGGTGTTCGAGCCGGACGGAACGGAGGAATACAAGCTGGTGTTCGCCGATGAATTCAACGGCGAGGACGGTTCGATGCCGAACGAAGCCAACTGGAGTCGCTGCTCACGCGAGAATCCCACATGGAAACGCTTCACAGCGCAGACCAAAGAGGGTCAGGAACGCACGGCTTACATCAAGGACGGCAATCTCGTGACGCGCTGCATAGCCAACGACATCGACGAGGAAGGCAACGTGGACATGATAAGCGGTGCCGTGGAAAGCGCAGGCAAGATGAACTTCACATACGGTCGCATAGAGGGACGACTGCGCACTACGCCGCATACGGGCAACTTCCCCGCCTTCTGGATGATGCCGCAGGACGGTTCAGCAGGATGGCCGACGTGCGGTGAGATTGACCTTTGGGAACAGATTGACGCTGACGGACGCACTTACCACACCGTTCACACACACGTTACTTACGACCTCAATCAGGCAAAGCCAAACTCTGGCAGCGTTTACACCAATGCTGCTGACTATCATGTCATAGCTATGGAATGGGAGCCGGAGCTTCTCTCATGGTTCGTTGACGGCGTGAAGGTGTTCTCATACGCAAAGTCAAAGAACGCCGACCTGCTCAGCAAGGGACAGTGGCCGTTCGACAAGCCTTTCTATCTTATCCTCAATCAGAGTGTTGGCGACGGCTCGTGGGCACGTCCGTGTGACGTTTCGTTCACGTACGAGACATTCTTCGATTATGTACGACTGTATCAGAAGGACGGACAAAGCGCCACTCTCCCACCCTCAACAGCCATCGGCAACATCAATACGGACAACCTCCGCAACGTGGACGTCTTTGCCACGGACGGCGGCATCCGCATCGTAACGCCCGAAGAGCGCATCGTTACCATCAACGACATAGCCGGACGCACGGCTTTCCGAGGCTTGGTGCAGGGCAATAAGGATATCCGCCTCGACAAGGGCGTGTACATGGTGGAAGGAAAAAAGATAATGGTGAAGTAAAACAAACGTATAGACATATAATAATAACGAGATATGAGAATAAATAACGCACCACTCTTGTTGCTTACATTAATTATAATAGCCTCCATCATCTCGCCTATCGCTTCACAGGCGCAAAAGCACGACAAGGGAGCCAAGCCTTTAGGACAATACGAGGAGCTTGCCGACCCCAAACCGCACAACTCAATAGAGCTTTGGACACGCAGTCTGGGACGCGACAGCGTCCGTACGGCATGGGCTTCCACCGATGTACGCTACGGCAAACACGCTGTTCCGACCGCATTGTCAGTCTCGCGCACGCTCCGAAAGTCGGCTTGGCGCGGCGAACGTGTCAACGCTCAGGCTGTCATCTATACGCTCCGCGACCTTGACAACGTCAGCCTCAGCGTCTCAGACCTCCGATCTGCCAATGGCAACGTGATAAAGTCAGAGAATGCCCAGCCTTACTTCGTGCGATACGTCATGACCGACGAGCTTAATAAAGACGGGAAAGGAGGCTGCGGTTGTCGCGACAATAAGGCTGATTGGGATTCGTCGCTTGTGGCTGACGTGCTCGACATCAACAAGAAATTAGCTGTAAAGCGCACCTCCACACAACCCATCTGGCTCAACATCCGTGTGCCGCGCGACGCCAAGCCGGGCATTTACGAGGGCACATTGTGCGTAAGCGGCAAGGGAATGAAGGACGAAAAGCTGAAGATAGAGCTGAAAGTAACAGACCGTGAGCTTACCGAACCGTCGAAATGGCACCTCAATATCGACCTTTGGCAGAACCCTTACGCCGTGGCTCGCTATTATGGCGTGGAGCCATGGAGCCGCGAACATCTGGACGCAATGCTGCCTATAATGCGCATGCTGGCTGATGCCGGACAGCACGCCATCACGGCTTCCATCATGCACAAGCCGTGGAACGGTCAGACCTTCGACCCGTACGACAGCATGGTGACGCGCATCCGCCACATCGACGGTACGTGGACGTACAGCTATGCAGTATTCGACAAGTGGGTGGAGTTTATGACGGAAGAGGTGGGCATGCGTGATGCGCTCATCTCCTGCTACACCATGATACCCTGGAACCTCAGTTTCGACTATTATGACGAGGCTACAAACCGCGTACAGTTTGTGCGTGCCGAGCCGGGCGACTCCACATACGCCGTCTATTGGGGCGGTTTCCTCCGCGACTTCGCCCGTCATCTGCGCCAGAAAGGATGGTTCAGCCGCACCGCCATCTCAATGGACGAACGCCCGATGGAGGCAATGAAGGCTGCCATCAAGGTGATAAAGGACGCCGATCCTGACTTCAAGATTACGCTTGCAGGCAACTATCATGACGAGATACAGCAGGATCTCTATTATCTCTCCATCCCCTACGGACAGAAATTCACTGACAAAGTGCTGCGCCAACGCCGAGAGCGCGGACAAATAAGCACATACTACACGTGCTGCACGGAGCCGTTCCCCGGCACATTCTCGTTCTCATCACCTGCCGAAGCGGCATGGATTGGCATTCATGCGGTAGCTGCAGACTATGACGGATATCTGCGTTGGGCTGTGAACAGCTGGACGGAAGACCCTCTGCGCGACACACGTTTCCGCACTTGGGCAGCCGGCGACACATACAGCATCTATCCCGGACCGCGCCCAAGCATCCGCTTCGAGCGACTTGTGGAAGGCTTCCAGAACGCCGAAAAGATATGGCAGCTCCGCCAAATCTATCGCCGTAACGGACAGAAGGGCAACTTGAAGAAGCTCAATGCCTTGGTAAGCAAGTTCGCTCCCGCCGTTCTCAGCAAGGATCAGGCAGAGACAGCGAAGATTATACATCAGCTGGAGACGTTGCTCAACAGCGAAAGATAATTGCTGTTTTATATCGAAAGGAATTGTAGTTTTATCAGTAATGAAGTTCTAAAATTCCTTTCGATTATTGTTTTATATTTCTTTTAGCATTAAGAATATGGTAGTTATATCATATTTTTTATATATTTGCAAAAAGAAAATCAGACAATTAGATAAATAGGAACAAGGAGGATATACATCATGAGAAAGGATATGATATTATTGGTCAGCGGCGCTGTTCTTGTAAGCAGTTGTATGACGGCAGCGGGTGCGGGCGCTTATGCCGGCAGTTCGTTAGGTTCGGTCGTTGGTTCTGCCATCGGTGGCATAGCCGGAGGACCGCGCGGCAGCGACGTCGGCACGCTCATCGGTATGGCAGGAGGTGCCATCGTGGGTGGAGCCATAGGCAATTCAGCTGACAAACAGGCTAAGGCAGAACAGAGCGAGAGGCTCGGACAACGCAACGAACGCATACAAAGACAGAAGAGAGCGGCTGCACGTAATCAGCAATACGACGACGATACATACGCCCACTCTTACGACGATACGTACACCCACTCTTACAACGGTGCGGATGACAGCCAGGAAATCGACCCGTCGCAGATGGTGGACACCACCAATTCTGGCAATGACTGCATCGACTTCAATGCAGACACCACCGGATACGGATCGTCATCCGTCAGCGCAAGCACGCTGGAAAGGGCTGATGCCGAGCGTCTCGACATAAAGAACGTCAGCTTTACGGACGCCAACGGGGACGGCATACTGGAAGCCGACGAAGAAGGCAAGATGGTGTTCGAGATATATAATCACTCGGACCTGCCCGTCTTCGGCATCATACCCACAGTAAAGGAGGCTGAAGACAACCGCCATATCCAGATTTCGCCAAGCATTCTGGTGGAGCAGATAGGTCCGGGCAGCGGCATACGCTACACCGCTTCCGTCAAGGCTGACCGCCGCATAAAGGACGGCGAAGCCAGATTGCTCGTCTCCGCAGAGCACGACGGCAAACCCGTATCGTACGTCACCGTGGTGAAGGTCAATACGATGAAGCGAAGCAAGAAGTAACTCCTAATTATTTATGCACCTTTCCTTTCTTAGGAAGGTGCATAATTCCGTTTTCAGGAACTGTATATTCTGTAATCTCGAAATCGAATTCCGGCAGATCATCCACTTCCGGCTCAGGACGATACGGCACCTTGTTGGTACGTACACGCTCCACACGTACCACCGCCACCCCCTGCGAGAGGATGCCAAGCTGTCTGGCTGCTCCGTAAGATAAGTCAATGATTCTGCCACGCCCGCGAGGACCGCGGTCGGTAACCCGAACAATGACTTCCTTGCCATTGTTCTCGTTGGTGACACGCAATAGCGTGCCGAATGGACATGTCCGGTGAGCACACGTGAGGCTGTCATGGTGTAGCCGTTCACCGCTGCTCGTCCGCGCACCAGTGGCACGCTTCGAATAATAGGAGGCCTTGCCACGTTGTGTCTGCGCCATCACGGCAAGACACGCTGTCATCGACAATGCCAGGACCAAGATTCTTATTGCATACATAAATATGTTCTCCTTTCCTGATTGTGAGAATCCTCTTAACAGAGGCTGTTATTATTTTAAACCTCAAGGCTCATACGATATTCCGAAGCCCAAGAGGATGTTTTTCAAATTCACTTTTGTCTTTACTTGGCTTAAACTGTCGGTTAAAAAAGGCAGCAAACAGAATAAAACGAAAAAAAACAAGGACCGTTACTCTGCGACCACATCACGTGAGGCAGAGTCCGTATCCTTGTAGATTTCTATTTGCCTATATGTATTATAGAATTCCTTTCTCTAAAGGAACTAACTCTTACTTTTTTTTCTTTAATTCGCTGGAACAAATTCGCAAGTGACTGATTTCTTGCGAAATATTTGTTGCGGGCTCTTAAACGATGCCCTGTGCCATCATCGCGTTGGCAACCTTCATGAAGCCGGCGATATTAGCGCCCTTCACGTAGTCGATATAACCGTTAGGCTGTGTACCGTACTTAACACACTGCTCGTGGATAGAGTGCATGATGTAGTGGAGCTTCTCGTCCACCTCTGCCTCGCTCCATGTCAAGCGTATTGAATTCTGAGTCATCTCAAGACCAGAAGTAGCAACACCACCTGCGTTGACAGCCTTGCCAGGAGCGAAGAGCTGCTCAGCAGCTACGAACTTCTCAACAGCCTCAGCTGTGCAGCCCATGTTAGAAACCTCAGCAACGCAGAGAGGCTTCTGAGCGAGAATCATGTCGGCGTCATTGCCATTGAGCTCGTTCTGTGTAGCACATGTAAGGTAGATGTCAGCCTTAACTTCCCAAGGCTTCTTGCCTGCAATGAACTTAGAGCCGGGGAACTCGTCCTCGTACGGCTGGCAAACGTCGTTACCGCTTGAGCGAAGCTCGAGCATATAGTCGATCTTATCACCAGAAACGCCGTTCGGATCATAGATGTAGCCGTCAGGACCAGAAATTGTGATAACCTTAGCGCCAAGCTCAGTAGCCTTCTTGGCAGCACCCCAAGCCACGTTACCGAAGCCAGAGATAGCAACAGTCTTGTCCTTCAGATCGAGACCGCGTGTAGCCATCATCTGATGAACGAAGTAGAGAGCGCCGTAGCCTGTAGCCTCAGGACGGATGCGTGAGCCACCGAACTCGAGACCCTTGCCTGTGAGCACACCCTGATACTGGTGTGTGAGCTTCTTGTACATACCGAAGAGGTAGCCAATCTCGCGGCCGCCTACGCCGATATCACCAGCGGGAACGTCCTCATCAGGACCGATGTGACGATAAAGCTCAGTCATGAACGACTGGCAGAAACGCATAACCTCTGCGTCGGAACGTCCGCGGATAGAGAAGTCTGAACCACCCTTGCCACCGCCCATCGGGAGTGTGGTAAGCGCGTTCTTGAATGTCTGCTCGAAACCGAGGAACTTAAGAATAGAGAGATTTACCGACGGATGGAAGCGAAGACCTCCCTTGTACGGACCAATAGCACCGTTGAACTGAACGCGATAGCCAATGTTTACATGTACTTCGCCGTTGTCGTCTGTCCAAGGTACACGGAAAGTGATGATACGCTCGGGTTCTACGAGGCGCTCAATGAGCTTGGCTTTCTCAAACTCAGGATGCTGGTTGTAAACGTCCTTAATAGAAATGAGCACTTCGCGGACTGCCTGCAGGTACTCGGCTTCGCCCGGGTGTTTAGCCTCAAGGGCTTGCATAATCTTTTCGACTTCCATAGTAAAAGGTTTTTAGTTGATGTTATAGATTTTTTGTCGTTTTGTCACTTTGACACCGCAAATATAGCTCATTTCAGTTTATCTACCAAAAAAAAACGAGGCGGATTTCGTTTTTTAGCTTACTTTTAGATATGATTTTACGTGTGTGCGTAAACAACAAAACACCGCCTGACCTCCACTCTCCACATAAGCCTTCTTTACGTCTGTTTAGGCTTTCGTCCCGTCTATCTTCCGCTCACTCTGCGCACGCACACACGCAGATTATACAATAATACATAAAAACAAGCATGAAACTTAACAAGTTGATAGAAAAAGTTGTAACTTTGCACATATTATTTAAGGAAAGTAAAAAATTAACATAAAAAATACAAGAACAAGATGAATGTAGCAATTGTTGGCGCAAGCGGAGCCGTAGGACAGGAATTCCTGCGCATCCTCGCCGAGAGAGATTTCCCCATCGACAACCTCGTACTGTTCGGCTCAACCCGTTCGGCTGGAACTAAATACACGTTTAAGGGCAAGGAGTATGAAGTGAAGCTCCTTCAGCACAATGACGACTTCAAGGACATCGACGTGGCGTTCACATCTGCAGGTGGCGGCACATCAAAGGAGTTCGCCGAGACCATCACAAAGTACGGCGCCGTGATGATTGACAATTCCAGCGCGTTCCGCATGTGTGACGACGTGCCTTTGGTGGTGCCCGAGTGCAACGCCGAGGACGCTCTCAACCGTCCGCGCAACATCATCGCCAACCCTAACTGCACCACCATCATGATGGTAGTGGTATTGAAGCCGCTCGAGCAGCTCAGCCACATCAAGCGCATCCACATCGCCAGCTACCAGAGCGCGTCTGGCGCAGGAGCCGCTGCTATGGAGGAGCTTAAGCAGGAGTATAAGGAGCTTGTAAACAACGAGCCTGTAACGGTCAGCAAGTTCCCTCATCAGCTCGCCTATAACGTCATTCCCCAGATTGACGTCTTCACGGACAACGGCTACACAAAGGAGGAGATGAAGATGTTCAACGAGACCCGCAAGATCATGCACAGCGACGTTCGCTGCTCGGCTATGTGCGTACGCGTAAGCTCGCTGCGCTCTCACTCTGAGTCGGTATGGATTGAGACGGAGCGTCCCATCTCCGTAGAGGAAGCTCAGAAGGCCATCGCCGCAGCTCCCGGTTGCACTCTCAAGGACGATCCCGCCAACCTCGTCTATCCGATGCCTCTCGAGACAGCCGGCAAGGACGACGTCTTCGTAGGACGCGTACGCAAGGATCTCGCAGACGACTGCGGTCTGACATTCTGGCTCTCAGGCGACCAGATCCGCAAGGGTGCCGCCCTCAACGCAGTACAGATTGCGGAGTATCTCCACAGCGTAGGCAACTTGAAGTAAAAGACCATACCTTATTATATATACAACAACGCCACTACCCCACAACGGAAATCAATAATATCGTTGTGGAGTAGTGGCGTTTTTCTGAGCAGTTAGCCTCGTCTGCTTGCCTTCATAGCTGTAGGTAAGGTCGTCAATGGTTACGTAGTCGCCACTGTCGAGCAATTATAACCAAATTACGTTGTAATTACAAATATTGCTTCATCCATATAAGAATCCAAATCATCAATTAGCCATTCCTCATATTTTCTTTTGCAATAGAATGAAACGATAAAATCCATATTGTCATAACTTATTACAATGTTAAAATTTTGAGGAAACTTCTCCAATAATCCTGCTATTTTAAAGGCAAAATTTAAACTTATTCCAAGACTTTTTGCTACATTTCCAACTTTATCAACATCAACAACCACCTTGTTGTTTGAGAATTCATTTCCAATATAATCCGGATAAAACAGTTCGAACTTTTTAATGTTCTTGTAGGTGTAACAATTCACGTCTTCTCGTTTTTCGATACCTACTTCTATATATTTATTCAACCATAAAGGAAGTACTGTATCTTGTAACGACTTATAATCAATATCACATTTATTAAGAAGTGACATCATTGCCTCATTTATAGAAATCGTATACCGATTAATCTCCGAGGTACTTGTTACCCGTTCTAATTGCTCTTTGTACATCTTATCTTTTTTGCCATATATTATTAATACGTGTGTTTATAATAGTATATCCATTTGGTTTCGGAGTTTTTATTCTCATGTTTATTTATACACTATGTTTCTAAATTTTTCTACTTGAAGAATTTTATAGTTAGAATCATAGCTATACGAAATCGCGGGATAATAGCAACATTTATTAGTTGTTATTTTTCTTCTCATCGAATATTCGTTCGTAAGGCATCTTGTATTTGGCTTTCGATTCCGATTCTTCATTTATCTTCCTGTATAGCACACTTAAATTAATATACTTTGTTGCCGGCGTTTCCGTAATAAACTTCATCAGAACATTGTATGACCATGTGTCGTCATACGACATCAACGCCTTAGCCATTTTACTAGTGGAGAAGCCTACCATATAAGGTAATTCATTGTCTTTTCTCGTCCAGCGATTGTCATTATAATTTTTGCATGACTCCTCCAACAATGGCTTGAATGCTTTGTCAGGGAAATAGCTGACAGCTATAAGCGCAATATTACACAAATAGTTGTTCTGATTCCATTCTTTCTCCACAGGAAGTGCGTCTTGACTATAATAATCCCAATATAAGGGTTTCTTTTTCAAGGCATCCATAATGACGGGAATATCTTCTTTACGACGAAACCGAGCCATATAAATCAAGGCATAATTGTTATATCCATCCATATAGTTGCGCTTGGCTATGGAATATAGTTTCTCTGAAAGAGGGGCATTACAGTAGAGCTTCCTGAAATAAAGGAACGAATAAATCTTTGGGGTGTTCAGCAATACGCTGTCCATCCTTAACGAATCGTTAACGTCCAACGATCCGTAATAAGGATAAAAATGCATAATGTCGAACATTGCCTCCATCATAGGTTTGTCATAGTAGGCTCTACCCTTTGAGTTGTTGTACCATGTATCATATACAATGACGTTCCGCATGTCATGGATGTGTTTGAGAGCCACATCGCAACTCAATGACGGATTCTTCTCACGCAATATTCCGAACGCATACATTTTGACAAATGTTGAAGGATGGTTTTCGATGAAAAAAAGAAGTTCCTTCTCAGTCAACGTTTTCTTCAGCTGCTCCCTACAGCGATATGCAACAGGAATATGAGCCAAATAGCGTGGTTTATAATACACCACCCTATCTGTTGCATACACTATTTTATCAAACAGCACATATTTATCCAGACTGGGAGTCACGACCCAGCTGATTATCATCGAACAAAATGATAATCCCAACAATATATACATGAAAATGTCGACCGCTTTTTTCATAATTTTTTATATTTTCTTCCATCTATGTAACCATTCAGTTATGCTATGGCATTCGCTGAATAGTTACTGACTCCTGAATACAGCTGAAGTCATCCTATAATAATTATACTCTTTCGGGTGTAATGTCAAACGGTTTGCTTGATATTGCATCCAAAAGGGTATAGTATTGCATTAATACGTCTTCAAATAATTCTCAAAACCAATAGAACGATATAATTGTTCATCATTTTTAATGATATCTATAGCACTTTCCGGTATTTTGCTTGATCTATAATCAATACCACGTTTTGAAAGTTCCTTTATTATTAATAATTTGTATTTATATTGAAAAGAATCAATAGGGAATATACAGTATCTTAACTTGTGACAAATATCTACATCTATTGTTGAATTATCAGACAGGTTCAATTCGCTAAATTTTGAGTGCACGTTATACCCATGAGTAATAAGGTAATACAGGATATCCATCCTGTCTGTATAAAATGCTGCTTGTGCCGCACCACCTTTAGTTGTGTCAGTTTGATAATTGACATCTGCTCCTTTTGCTATTAATAATTTAACCTTCTCAAAGTCTATGAAAACAGCTTCATATAGGGCAAAGCTACTTGCCTTAATATCATTCCCTAAATTGTCTTTGGTCATTCCACATTCTGTAGAATTAGGATTACCACCAAAGTCCAGTAATAAATTCAGTATCTTTACTGAAGGTCTAATGAATCTGGCAGCCATTAAAACCGCATTTTGTCCCCAGCAATTCTTTTTATCGTCTGTAGTATTAGGGTCAGCCCCTAAAGATAGTAATTCTGCAACAGATTTTTCTTTATTGTTTTGCACGGCTAACATCAAAAGAGTCTGCCCGTATTTCTTCTCTTTAAAATCAACCGGTATTTTCAGACTGACTATTTGTTTTCTTATTTCTGCAGTATCTTCATTTTCTACAGCAACAGCTAAAGGCCAAGCTATTGTATTCTCAAAAAGTCGGAAATCATCTCCTAATAGATTCTGGTTGCCATACAAACTGCATGAGTTTAATATAAGCACCAATAAAGACATTATGATTTTATTTTTCATTTTTCATTATAATTAAGGCGTTTCCTCTGTAAAGTATACAAAGAAATGCGTTTTTAAAATGGATATTTATTATTCTGGATAAATAGGCTCTGGCTTTTTTTATTAAGTAATTGAGCTTTATCTAGAATTAGCTCTGCATCAGATCTATAAAAATTCTTTATACTATGCCCCAATAACGATCTTCTTTCTATCCAAAAATGTTGTGTTCCATTAGCTCTAACATGATAGATTCTTTGTATATAATCCAATTCGTCATCTATATGTATATAAGCATCAATTTTTGCATGTTTATTATAAGATACAGTTAAAGGACTAACCCAGGCTGCATTAAATGTTATTGCATGCATTTTAGTTTTATATGCGTTAGCAGCGGCCAAACCTCCACCTAAAGAATGACCAACAAATGTCAATTCTTTTCCATGCAATGATTTATTAATGATATTAGCATTTTTCATTGATATGTTGTATTGTTCAGACCGCCCAACAATTTGTTTTATATTATTAATCCAATCATTAAGTTCTTTAAAATCAGTTCCAGCAGTTGCATAAACATATTCAATCTTTCCATTCTGAGTACGTTCGTATAATGCGGATTTAAATCCACTTTTATTATCTACATATTTTACACCTTCTATACTTAGAGAGGATAACTTCCAACCGCCTATTAGGTTTACATGTCCATTTCCATAAACATGATCTGCAATTCTGGCTGCTTCTTCTTCGGTTGGCTCCAATCCGAACATGTCAACATATCTGATAGGATTGTTGATGCAATAACAATAACTACTAACACTTGCATATTTTTCCTGCAAAGGGTCTGTAGCCATCCACCTGCCCAATACCGGATCATACCATCTTGCTTCATGATCCTGCATGTTCCATCCGTACATCGTGTCAAGTTCCTTGCCTATATACTTGTATTTGTTTCGGCTCACGCCACAGCGGTCGCCCATCAGAGCGCCGAATGGATAATAATGGTTCACCTCCTCGATGTTGCCGTTGCCGTCCACCACGAGACGGTTGCTGCCAAGATGGTCCTTCACATAGAAATGCATGACTATGCCGCCACCTTCATCCACACTTGCGTAGCCGCCGTCGAAGAGGATGGTGGAAAGCCTGTCGTTGTTGTAGACGAGATTGGAACAGTATAGTGATATGAAAACAGACTTTCCCATAAGGTATGGTTTAGGTTTTTACATTAAACAAATTTAGCGAAATTATGCATAGGGTGTACGCGGGTAGCTGTTCTTTTAACAAAATTTGCACAAGAAAGATGGGGCAACGACTCTGCATATGCCTTCTTGCCTAAAAAACATGTCTTCATGTCTTCTTGTCTAAAAAACGTCTTCTTGTCCGCCATGCAAATATCGTACAAAGAGTAAAAAGATGTTACAAAATAAAAATTGATTCTAGAGTTCCGGATTGCTGTTTTTACGGTGTTTTGCTGTGCAAACAGCACCCGAGCTTAACAATAGCGCCACTTTTACACTACAATAGTGCCACTATTAGAGTGTAAAAGTGGCGCTATTGCATGATAAAAGTGGCACTATTGCAGTGTAAAAGTGGCGCTATTGCAACCCAATGATGCTTTTTTGCTCCGTCATTCATTGCACACTTCTCTTCTCAGCAGCATAATCAGCTGTATGTCAGCACACTATCGCTGCACGCTCAAAACTCAAGAATTTCGCACCAAAGATTTTGTTGTGCGCTGAACGAGGAGTATTGAGCGTTAGAAATGCAAATATTGTGTCGGACGGCAGATTGCTGTGTTAGGCAGGGCTTTAACAAAAACCTTTATCCACAATCCGCTTATGGGCGCAAATCCTATCGGAT
>ERZ1026901.769-NODE-769-length-22671-cov-34.649673_pt1 | contig 22671 bp, 25 predicted proteins | sample MGYA00380179_ERZ1026901 | MGnify/ENA primary metagenome ERZ1026901 (study PRJEB33269, sample SAMEA4719815) | human gut metagenome | biome: human-associated habitat; feature: organic feature; material: feces | place: Cameroon | collected 2013-10 ... | reverse complement strand
CTTCCAGTTTTAATTCAAAAGGAATACCATGCTCACGGATAGCGGTTCTCAGGAACATATTTACAGCAGTTGTCATATTCAGACCAAGTTCATTGAAGATTTCCTCCGCCTGGTCCTTGATTGCCTTGTCTGTACGAATATTTAAATTAGTTGTTGCCATGCAGAACACCTCCATTCAAGTATAGTATACTCAAATATGCGTCTAGTGTCAACACATTGTCATCATATAAGGCGTATAAATTCTGCTAAAATGCATCGAAATCCTTCTGGGTAGCGATCTGCGCATAGCCTTTGTAATCATCATTGCTGCTTTCTGCGTACATGTCGTTCACCATCCCGATCGTGAGTAAGTCAAGATCCTGGATGGAGACACGAGCTGTACGCAGCGAAGCAGAAACAATGGTGTGGTCATCGGGCGGTCAGTTGCGTGAAGTTTTTTTAGACTCCACATCCGTCTGGACATTCAGGCCCCACAGTTCAATAATCTTTGGAAGTACCTGGTAGATGGAGAAGGTGCTGAACTCATCAAGCCATTCCTCCGGGCTGTTCGGGATGGTGGGATCTGCATGCTTTGCCATAATGTAGGCGATGTTCTCAAACATCTCAAGGGAGAACATATCGAGATGGGAAGAACCTTCATCCACGTTTCCGACAGCCTTTCCCAACGCATCGAGATCCTTGTAGATATCTCGGTGGAACTTGATGCGATAAATACGCGGAATGGCGGCAGATGCCTTGAAGGGTACCTGCTTTCCGTCAATCTCAATCTTCTGAATCATACTCATAATCCAATCACTCCTTTACTGCCTTCGCAGGCTTCGATGCAGATTGCGTTGCTGCATCGCCCTCTGCCGCAGGCACATAGACTGATGTTGTCAAGATTGGTTGACACATTTTTCTCAAGGACATCATGGACTATGCTGCTATACGTAGAGAATCATAGTATCTCTGTCGCTTGATCATAGGAGGAAGACCACCGTTGGTGGTACAAATCCTCCGATTGTTCCAATAGCTGATAAAGTATCTCCAGATTAAAGACTTCAGCTTGGATACCGTAAGCTTTTCGCTATCGTACCAGTCATACAATAGTTCTGTCTTTAAACGAGCCCACATGCTTTCACAACGGACATTGTCATGGCAGCGTCCACCAGCGCTGTTCATGCTTTGAATGATGTCATATTTTCTCAGGGTGTTACGATAAAGCTCACTGGTGTATTGAGTACCACGAACGGAGTGGATTACGGCACCACGGATATCAGGATATGCTATAAAAGCATTCTCCACCGTATGCTGGCAAAGCGTTGCCTTCATTGTGGTTTCCATTGCCAGTCCAAGTACTGCTGAGTCAAAACAATCGAAGATTGCTGAAATTATAGTTTTCCATCTTTCGCTTTGATTTCGGTGATATCGGTTACACATTTCTCCAGAGGCTTTTCTGATGTAAAATCTCTTTTAAGAAGATCATCAGATTTACGAGCCTCCCGGTCCAATCACTGCCGATAAAGTTGTCGCCGTTACGATAGCTGTTTTTGTATTCTGCACATACATAATCATGACAGATTGCAGCTTTCAGGCTGTCCTCGTCCAAGATGACATGCTTATGTGGATAGGAGCAGTTACCGGGATTGCCGGTAACGCCCGCAGAGTAAATTGTAAACATTAGCCGTACACCTCCCTCGATTCATCTTCCAGAACCTTCGTGATAAACTTCAAGGCTCGAATCATCGTTTCCAGCTCGCAGTCTCCACCAAGCGTCACTTCAAAACCATTGCTGCCACAGCGAGTGGTGTAGTTATGGGTTTCCATGTCGGTACAGGCCGCATCCTGAATACGAAAATAGGTACGACCGCCATGACCAGTGTCGACTCCGCAGTATCTGGTGGTTCCTGCTTCAACCTCTAAGATGTTGCAGCTGATTATGTCACGGCTGTAGGTAGTGATTTCAGTTCCATCAGTTAATGTTTTTGAGTTTTCCTTTACTTCGTACATGTGTTAAACCTCCTCAAGATTATCGGTGAAATAGCGCAGACGGTAATTCTTCCACTTGGTGCGTTTAATTTCTGTTTCCATGCCGGAAGAAATGTAACTTCCAAAGACCCAGACCTCAGAACACTTGCTCATGATGGCATTTCCGAAGAAAAGACCGAGTTCACGTTCTGCAGGATCGTTATCATCAAGGAACTGTGGAAACAGCAGGGGCGGTGCGATAGGGATATATCCCTTGTCCACGGCAAAGCGGCTGTAGCGTCTGGCGTTTGCCACGTTCGTCTCAACATCTCCGGAAAACGGAGAGCAGATGTAGACGATAGGCCTAAAAGCGCGCAGTGCACGAGTCTCATTTTCGATAGAAGAAAGAGCACCGAAAGCAGTAGGGTCAGGATAGCCTTCGCTGTTATATTTGCTGATTGACACGTCAGGTTCCTCCTTTCCGGATGGACATAAAAAAGGACGTCCATCTCTAATATCCACTGGAGGTGAATGTCCAATTTTGACGAAAAACGAGAACGGGTATCCATCTCGATGGCTTGATGTACCAGTTCCATATCCAGTCGAACACCACGGTCGTTTATCTCTTGGTCGATATGATATTCCTCCCAGACTTGGGAGGGAACCGGAAATTTTGCAAGTCTTTGTTGGATGCCCATTTCGGTCTCAACATCGCGAATATTATATTTTTTGAACAGAGCCCACTTATCAGGTGCATGGAAGGGCCGATTTCTTGTGCGCTGGCCGTTAGTTTTCGTAGGAGCGCAGGGCTGGCAGAAGTATTTGATTAAGTCTTTGCCTTCAGAAAGCTTTTGCTTTTCTAGTCCAAGTACAGCGCCGACGCCTTCCAAGGAAAGTGGAAGCCCCATTGTAGCCGCCCAAATCATGGAGCAGTGCCAGCTCTCCGATTCCAGATATTCTCCAGTCGGATATCCTAAGAATCGAGAAAGACAGATGCGCTCAAAGGAAGCATTGAAGGCCCATTTGATAACAGATTCATCTTCCAACGCCTGAAGGATTACTCTAGGAATCGATTCACCACAGACCAGGTCGATGACTTCGACGGGTTGTCCATCCACACTGTAGGCGAAGAGTAGAATTTCAAAATTGGTGACTCTACATAGCGATATACACCGGCCTTTTGAAGCGGGACATCGCTGTAGGTTTCAATATCAATACTGAGTGTTTTCGTGAGATTGTCCTTTCTACAAAACAGGCGACAGAGATAAATCCCTGCCACCTGCCGTTTTACTGTTTATCTTTATTGGACTTGTACTTATTAATGTCCCGGCGGATATAGTACATCGCATAGCGGATGAGACAGAAAACAATCTTCCCAACGTTATAGATGATAAAACCATATACGGCTGCCATAAAAACATATGCGATGACGTTTCCAATAAAGAGATTCAATGTTTCTACAAATTCATTCATAGCTTGTCTCCTTTTTACGGATAAATGTTACTGGCGGCAGCAGGACCACCGTCAGCTAGTAGATGGGTTATTTCAATTCCTTCATGCGCTTTTCATGGTATTCAAGGTCGCGCTTTTCCTTTTCCTGATCACGCTTTTCACGCTTGTGGTCGTTGATGATGGTCTGAATCATAGAAATTGCGCCAGCAAAGCCCATGAAAGCAAAACAACCGATAAAGATGTTTACAAGAATTGTGCTAATCATGATTGTCTCCATAGTTTGTCACCTCCATTAATCAAGGAAATCATCGTCATCATCAGTTGCAAAGTCAGATTCTGCAGATGCTTTGCCGCCAAGAGGATCACCATCACGGAGCTTCTGCAGATTGTTAAGTCCACAGGCAATCCCCTTATTTCCAGAGCTGTTAAAAGCATAGAAACTGATGCTGGCACGACCATACACTCCGGAATAGACCTCGGAACGAGTAAGGATCGGATTGCGGTCTGCATCTACGATGCCCGGCGCAGAAGTTGCATTTGCGTTAACAAAATATGCATTGGCATAAGCCTGGTCGTCAGGTCTTTCAAGGTCGCCATCACGAAGCGGTGTTTTAAGTACAGTGAGCGCAGGGACAGACTTGCCGTTTCCTTTGAGCTTTGCTTCTCCCTCATGGTAGGCCGCTTCAATGGCCGCCTCAATCTTGGCGATGGTCTTCGTATCGGACTTCGGAATAATCAGACTGACACTATACTTCGGTGTGCCGCCGTTGATGGATTTTGGCTCCCAGACGTTGGCGTAACTCCAACGAGTGTTAGGACCAGTGATAACCTTCATGGGATTTGTCATTTTTACATTCTTATTCATTGTCATATTCCTCCATAAAATCATTTTTTGCTGTGTTCATTGCCGGGCGCTTATCGCTCTCCGGCACAAGAGTAGGTTTGCCTTGCGGTTTTTCAATATGTGGTGAGAGAAGTTCCTCGAAGCGAGATTTCCCGACCAGCTTTTGCATGGCGGTGATGCCAAGCAGTTTCTTTTCATAAGGATCAAAGCCAGCAGCTTCGACAGCTTTTGATACGGCTTCCTCACTGGTATATCTGCGGTTGGAGCGACCCTCGACCAGCTTCCAGCCGGTCCATTCTTTACCGCTGATTGCCTGCTGGAGTGCATACTCCTTGATGTCACTTGCCCAAGAGACCAGTTCGTCGACACGGGAGAGGATGACTTCAATTTCCGAATCTTCCAGCAGAGGTGGTAGTTTGAAATCGTGCTGTGCGAGTAGAAGATTGGCTTCCGCTCTGGCCCGGCATTCATGTTTTGCTTTACAGAATCCGCACCATTCACCACATAGGAAGTTTCCGTCACCGGCAAAGGCAAGGTCTGCAGTAGGCTTCAGAACTTCATCAGCCCACTGATATAGGTCATCCTTCCTGACCTCGTAGCTAGAAACGTTCTGGCGTCTGGGTTGGTAGATGGTCATGCTGACCGTATCGATGTCGTAGATGTCATCGAAGAGTTCCAGTGCGCCAAGGGCATAGCACTTCATCTGCGGATTGTTCTCAGCGGATACGAGAATTCCAAGACCGTGTTTATAGTCAATCACGTGCATGGTGCCGTCGCTGATGAGAATGGCATCCGAGGTTCCGAAGCCTTGTTCCACCCATCGAGAGAAGTCCACTCGCTGTTCAATCAGAATAACAGGATCGGAGCAGGTCTGTTTGGCGTCCTCCAAAAGCTCCATGATGAAGCTGGCATAGCCGGTGGCACAATCCTCCATCTCAGCGTTGTACAAGTCGAGATTCTCGGTAGGGTCTGTAGCTTCCATGCCGAGAGCCTTGCGGAGCTTGTACTCACAAAGGGAGTGGGCATCTGTGCCTTCTGCAGCATAGTTGCTGCCTTTATCCTCATAGGTTTCGCAGAGCCTTGCTGATGGTGGGCAGTGGAGTCAGCGGTCAGAAGAGGATGCGGAGAGGATTGCATGTCCTTTAGGTGGCATATTAGAGCACCTCCGCTTCCCTGAGCAGGGCTTCATAATGTCTTGGGTTACGAGTGACAACTTGCTTGCACCGTACTTTTTAAGAAGCTCTAGAATTTCAGCTGTATGTCCAGCGCGAGATTTATCAGCCAGAACAGCTCGAACTTCCTCAAGGGTCAATGCAGGTTTCGCAGGAGCAGCAGGGGCTTCTGCTTTTTCAGCAGCTTCGGATGTTCCTCCAAACTGCTGTGCGAGCCAGTTTGCTACATCGTTAATAGTAGCGGCAGCATTTTTCAGCTCTTCGATGGTCATAGCCATATCGTTCATTTTTGACATTTACTGTTCCTCCTTCCTCGGATTGTCTGTGTGCGGCGATGATTCTGAGATTATTCGCCATTCTTGCGGATACATGACTGATTGCAGTGAGAGTAGCAATCACTTCTGCGTCAGTGCCGCTTCTGTTGTGAAAAGTCTGATTCACGATGTTCACCTCGCTTTCTGTAGGTCGCTTTGTTTCGCCTTACACTACTCAATGGAGGTGAGATAGCCGTTTGGCCGAAAAAATATAAAAAAAGTTTTTGGAAAGAAAAATAGTCCCCTGAAAAATCAGAGGACGACCATTCATTTTAGATGTAGTCCTTAAGCTCGGAGCGGAGCTTCTGGAACAGCTTGTCCCTGCGATACACGAATGTATTACGAGAGAGGCCCATTTCCTTGCCGCAGTCACGTTCCGATTTTCCTTCCATAATAAGCTGGCAGATAAGACGGCCTTCCGGGTCCAGCTCGTTCAGCTTTGCGTAAAGGGCATTAAGAAGCTCTGCATACTCTAATACTTCAGCGATAGCTGCAGATTCATCCAGTACATCGTCAAGACAGCTCTTTTCGTTCCCGTCACCGTCGTTCACGTTGTTATCGAGAGAAAGCTGGTCGCCAGCCTTAGCATAAGGACAAGTTAAACAATCCATGTCACATAAGTAGCGCTTGCTTGCAGGGCAGACACAGCGGCCATGTTCCTGCTGACGCTTACGGTAGGCGTTGATTTCACGGTAGTAATTCGTGTAGAACTCTTTGTTGACATCCACCCAGCTTTTAGATTCCTTTATGTAGATATGGTATTGTTTACTCTGATTGTCTTTGTTTGCCATTCGATTTTCTCCTTTCGGCATTTGAACCGAAGCGGAGATAACCGATATGGCTGCCAGTGTTTTTCATAAGATGGTCACCTCATGCGGATAACTCCGCTTCTTTCCGGTGACCAGCCGTTCGTAAGCTGGCACTCTATTGATAATGTTCTCTTGTTCATCAACTACGAACACACCACGTGGCCACGAAGATGGTGAGTTGATGGTCAAGAAAGTAGTTTTACGCCTTGCTCAGGGCGTTTTGTTTTAGTTGTCGTTTGCGATAAGCTCCAAATCAGCGAAAACTTCACTGTAGTAGAAAGGGCTTAAATCGTATGTTCCATGAGCGTCGTAACGTTGGAACACAGATTGGGCTACTTCAGAACCATACTCGGCTGCCACAGCATCAGCGGCATTCTCGATGTTGGTGAGCCACATTCTTTTTTCTAATTTTGTCATTAAAATCACCTGCCTAACTTATGAGTGTGAATTCATGCAAAAAACTATGTGATAGCGTAAATGGTCATCAAAAAGCATAGAAATTTGTTTGAAAGTGTGATAGAATATGACTATGTAAGTATCGCGAAACTTAACTTCAAGTCATGCCTAAATTATAAAAAATAGGGAATCAAAAGTATTTGCCATTGTTTTGCCACTGTTTTGCCATGCTTTTACCGAGGGCATGTAAGGGAGGAATTGGACATATGAATGAAATGACATTATCTTCACTTATCCAAATCATGCAGGATGGGTTTATACAACATGATAAGCAGGAAAGTGCAGGTAGATTTTTGCTTGAGTCGGTGACGATACAAGAAGACTCTCTATGTACTACCGATTTGAATTCTAAAAAAATAAGTCGTCTGGTAAGCAGAAAGGATCCTGTCCCAGACGACATAAAGCAAGCCGCGTTAAGAAACGATATTGCTGTTAAAGTCGAAGAATATTTTAGGCAAAAGGTAATGTCGGATATAAACCCTTATACAAAAGATGATGTGCTTCAAAAATTGATGAATATTATCATTCAGGATGCTGAGATTGCACAACGCAAGAAAAATGAATTTCAGAGGTTATATGATGCGGAAGACGATGCTTATTTTTTGTATTCAGTATTCATGTATGTACTTCAGCGAAACAATAAAATCATTGCCAATACAGTTGAATACCAGGATGCACCATTGTTAGCAGAAGTGAATTATGAATGCCCGCTTACTCATGAAAAATTAGTGGAAGAAGTAAAAGGTATTCCTAAGAAGAAATACGAGATTACTCAGATATTTCCTGATGATTTGCCATCAGAACTTGCTGCAACATTTAATGCTGTATATCCAAGACCTAAGAATTTAGATGCACCGGAAAATCTAATTGCATTAAGCCAAGAGGCCTCTGAAAACTATCTTGTGAGTCCTATGGTTGATGAATATAAGAAACTCTATGAGATAAAGCAAGTTACCAGTAAACAGTACAAGGCTATTAATGCAATTAATAGAATCGAATTAGAAGCAGAAATAAGAGCAGCAATAGAGGGGTTGATTTCAATAAATCCTTCTGACGTGCTTCCGCAGTTAGAATATGCTGCACTGAGAATAGATCAAAAAGTCAGCGATGCGTTGTTAATGAATGATGTGCGAAATCATGTGCTTCAATACTATAGATACATAGAAACCATTTTTTCGGAAATGACAGATGTCTTTGACGATATTGCCGGGGAAGTAAAATTAAGTTCTCAAAAGTTGGAAAAAGCCGGTCTTTCCCAAGAAGACGTTATCTATAATCTGACGGAATGGATTCATAACAAAGCATTTGCAGGAGATACCAAAGGAAAAATGGCTTGTAGGATTGTAGTGTGCTTTTTTATTCAGAACTGTGAGGTGTTTTACAAAAATGAAATTTCCAAGTAAAGTAACTTCATATAAGGAAAGTAGCCTTGCATTATTTCCGGTGATATTAAAATATCTGGAGAAGAAGGATATGACACCTTCTGAATTGTATAAGAAAACAAGAGGAAAGATGTCAGGAATACAGGAATTTCTGGAGATTTTGGATTGCCTATATGTCTTAAATAAAATAGAGCTTGAAGGAGGTGTGCTTCACTATGTTGGTTGAAATATACTGCGATAGATTTAAAACTGGTGGAAAAGATGGTGAGGTACGTGCACCTATAACATTCCATGAAGGACTGAATGCTATTGTAGGTGATGAGGACAGATCCAACTCAATTGGAAAATCTACATTACTTATGATTATTGATTTTGTGTTTGGTGGAAAAGACTACATAAACAAGTGCTTGGCAGTGCATGAGAATGTGAAAGAACATAACATTTGCTTTACTTTAGAATTTGATGGTATTGAATATTCTTTTATGCGTAATACTGTCAAATACAATGAGGTAATTCGATGCGACAGACAATATGTACCTTGTGAAGATAAGAAATCGATGACTATCGAAGAATATACTGCTTTCCTTGGTGAAATGTACGGTTTAAAATTCGAAGGCTTATCTTGGAGAGGGTTGATGTCTAAACATATTCGTGTGTTTGGACGCGATACAATGGATGCGTCCAGACCTTTGCAAGAAGCAAAAGATGAAAAAGTTGAAGATGAAATAAAAAGATATTTAAAGCAGTTTTATAGATATGACATTGTTAAACAGCAGATTAATCAGGCAAAGGTTGCGGAAGACGAGAAGAAAGCATTTGGAAAATCTGTATCGTATGAGCATATCAGAATGGCTAGCAGTGATAAAGAATATAAAGCTAATGAAGCAAGAGTTGCTGAATTGCAGATCAAAGAAAACGAATTAGCTGAAAACAGTAGTAAGGGATTACTTGATCTTACAAGTATGCAGGCTCAGCAACTAAGTGAGTTGAATAGTTTGTTACTTAGTTATAGCAGGCAGAGAGCAAGGGTGCAGATGCAGCTTGATTCCCTGAGAAAAGAAATGACTGAAGGCAAAAAGTCTTTTAAGAGATCATATTCTGATTTGGAAAGATTTTTTCCGGGAGTGGAATTCAAATCGATTGCTGAAATTGATAAATTCCATCAGGGGCTATCAAAAGTCCTCCAGGAGGAATTTAAGGAAAGTGAAGCTGATCTTGCCACAACTTATGTAATGCTTGGAAGTGAGATTAAAAAGATAAAAGAGCAAATCGCAGAAATAAAAAATATTCCAAACGTTACACAAGCTGTATTGAAAGAATATGCTCGTATTACAACGGAATTAAATAATCTTAAGGCTGCTAACGAGAATTACACAACTTTTGGTCAGTTGAAGAAAACAGCAAAGGAATATGCGGAAACAAGAGACAGAATTATTGCTAGTCAGCTTTCAGATATTCAGGACGTTGTGAATGACAAAATGAAGGAAATCACTGTGAAAATTGTTAGAGATAAGAATTTGATTCCACCAAGACTCAATTTGGAAAAGATTAATTCTTACACATTCGAAACAAAAGGTGATGACGGAAGTGGTGCTGGTCAAAGGGGCTTGATTACATTTGATTTGGCTAATATGGCGGTATCAAATATTCCATTTGTTGTACATGACGCAGACTTGATGGATCCAATAGAAAAGCCAACTCTTACAGCTTTGATAAGGTATTATGATTCCATAAAAGAACAGAAAAAACAGGCATTTGTATCTTTTAGATCTTATGAATTTTATGCCGAGGAGATTAGAATTACAATCGAAAAATGTAAGGTGATTGAGCTTGAATCTGGAGGTTATGAATTATTTGGTTGGGCATGGAATAAGGAGAACCAAAATGAGCAAGGAGAATAAGAGCAAGAGTAAAAAAGTATTAAAAACGCAGTTTAGTTATAATCCACTCTGGAAGATGTTAATAGATCGGGGATTGAAAAAGCGAGAGCTACAGGAAATGAGTGAAGTAAGTGCTACTTCTATAGCAAAGCTTGGTAGAAATGAAAATGTGACAACAGAAGTCCTACTTAGAATTTGTGAATCCCTTGATTGCGATATACAGGATATTATGGAGCGAATTCCGATAAAACATGATGAAACTGCAAAACAGGAAGGATAAGAACAAAATGGCAGATAAAAATACAGCCAATATTGGATTTGAAAAACAAATATGGGATGCAGCCTGCGTGCTTCGTGGTAATATGGATGCATCAGAATATAAGAACGTTGTTCTGGGATTGATTTTTTTGAAGTATATCTCAGATAGATTTGATGATAAGTATCAGGAACTTGTTGAAGAAGGCGATGGATTCGAGGAGGATATCGACGAATATACTTCTGAGGGTATCTTCTTTGTACCGGCTGGTGCACGTTGGAATGAGATCGCAAAAAAAGCACATACGCCAGAGATTGGTACAGTTATCGATGATGCCATGCGTGCCATCGAAAAAGAAAATAAGCGTTTGAAGGATATTTTGCCTAAGAACTTTGCGCGTCCGGAACTGGATAAGCGCAGACTAGGAGATGTGGTGGATTTATTTACCAATATTCAGATGATCGAACACGGCAGCGAGAAAGACATCCTGGGACGCACTTACGAGTATTGCCTTTCTATGTTTGCTGAACAAGAAGGCAAACGTGGCGGCGAATTCTTTACGCCTTCATGCGTAGTACGTACTTTAGTGGAAGTCTTGAAACCTTTCAAGGGCCGAGTATATGACCCTTGCTGTGGCTCAGGCGGTATGTTTGTTCAGTCTGCAAAATTTGTTGAGAATCACAGTGGTAACATCAGTAACATTTCTATCTACGGTCAGGACTCAAACCCTACTACATGGAAGATGGCACAGATGAACCTTGCTATTCGTGGAATTGAACCAGATCTTGGAGCCTATGCTGCAGATACGTTTCTAGATGATCGCCATCCAACGTTGAGAGCAGATTATATTATGGCTAATCCCCCTTTTAACCTTTCCGATTGGGGATTGGATAAACTAAAAGAAGATCAGCGATGGAAATACGGAACACCACCAGCAGGAAACGCCAACTTTGCATGGCTTCAACACATGATTTTTCATCTTGCACCAGCAGGCCGTATTGGTATGGTATTAGCAAATGGTTCCCTTTCTTCTCAATCAGGCGGAGAGGGTGATATTCGTAAGAATATTATCAATGCTGATTTAGTTGAGTGCATTGTTGCAATGCCCACTCAGCTTTTCTATACAACGCAGATTCCAGTTTCACTTTGGTTTATCAATAAGCAGAAAAAACAACCGGGAAAGACTTTATTTATTGATGCTCGAAAGATGGGAACAATGGTGAGCCGAAAGCTTCGTGAGCTGACGGATGAAGACATCAATAAGATTTCAGAAACATACGAAGCTTTTGTTGACGGAACACTTGAAAATATTAAGGGATTTTGTGCTGTTACGGATACAGCTGAAATTGAGAAACAAGATTATATCCTTACACCTGGACGCTATGTGGGTATTGAAGAGCAGGAAGATGACGATGAGCCCTTTGAAGAAAAGATGGATCGGTTAACATCTGAACTTGCGGAAATGTTTGCAAAGTCGCATGAACTGGAGGACGAAATCAGGAAGAAGCTGGGGGCGATCGGATATGAGCTCAAGCAGTGAAATAACGTATTGTTTGATTTTTGATACGAATGCGTTGTTTCAAGCATATGAAAAGAGGGCAGATTTCACAACTTTTAGCTTCAATGCAACATTTGAACATGTAGTTGGTATGATTGAGCAACTTGATATATATGAATATGTAACCATAGCTATCCCATCAGTTGTCTGGAGTGAAATGGAGAAGCAGATTATAGAAAAGCATGATGAATTGCTTGTTACATATAAAAGTACAATATCAAAGAAACAGTTTCCTGAGTATTCTATACAGGAAAATCCTACAATAAATTATCCAGAATATATAAAAATTAAGATTGAGGAATATAAGAAGGAGATTTCAGGAAGAGCAAATAGCGTTATAGAAATTCCAATTGCTTCTAATAATAGGTTTGAAAGCATTGTAAATCGTGCATTTAATAAGTTGCCTCCATTTGAGGGAAAAGACAAAAAGTCTGATAAAGGATTTAAGGATGCATTGCTATGGGAAAGTGTTTTGGAATTTGCATTAAAACACCGCAACTCAAAAATCATATACTATTCCAAAGATAATGCTTTTGGAGAATTTCTGCTAAAGGAGTTTGCAGAAAATGTATCAGATTCATCACTGTTCATATGCAAAAATGAAAATGAAGTTAAGGTGCAGTTAGAAGCGTGGGCAAAGGAAATTGACAAATATTCGTATCAACCAATTGAAGATTATGATGAAAATAAGGAGATTGTTGATTGGTTAAATTCTGGAGATTTTTCTGTGCAGATAATAGAGCGAGACTTTGGTCTTGTTGAAAAAGGACGGTTGATTACTTCAACTACAGCTCATTTGATTAGCATTGATAATATTGAATCTTTGAATTCGGACGAGAATGGAATTGAATATTATATTGAAGCAGCTTTGCAGTTTATATACGAATTGAAGGATGGGGGAAAAACACAGGACACAATCAACGTAGGCATAGATGTTAAGATGCTGGATGATGCTACTTATTCGGTTGAAGATGCTTATAGAACGGATGAAGATGAAACTGAAAGTGAGAGTTAGCTTATGAATACAGGACAAGAAAGAATAAACGAATTTGTAATTTATGAAAAACTGGAGGCGATTGGGTATGAAATCTGAGTGGACAAAAAAGAAGCTCTCTGATATTGCAGATTTCAATCCGAGAGAAACAGTAAAAAAAGGGTCTATAGCTAAGAAAATACCTATGGATGTGCTCCGCCCATTTTATCGCGATATTCCATATTATGTTGAAGAATGTTTTTCTGGTGGTACGAAGTTCCGTAATGGAGATACAATTATGGCACGAATTACGCCGTGTTTAGAAAACGGAAAAACAGCTCAGGTCTCAATCTTAAATGATGGAGAAGTTGGCTTTGGCTCAACGGAGTATATCGTATTCCGAGCAAAAGAAGGAATCGCTGATAAGGACTATTTGTACTATCTCGTTTGCAGCCCAGAAGTAAGAGAACCGGCAATAAAATCTATGGTCGGTTCATCTGGACGACAGCGTGTGCAGACGGATGTGGTAAAGAATCTTGAAATTGATGTTCCACCATTAGTTGAACAAGAAAAAATCGGCTCATTCCTGAAGGCGTTTGATGATAAAATTGTACTCAATGATAGGATAAACAAGAATTTAGCGGCTTAAATGTCAATGTTGGTAACATCAAGTTCGCCAGACATCAATTTAGGAAGCAAAGTGTCCCTTAAAATTTTAAGTTTTTCAATTTCTTTTGAATTTGAATATATTTGCTCAGTCATTGAACGAGCTATTTCATCAAAAGAATTTAATCTTTCTTCCGCAGGTACATATATGGGATGTTTTATAATATGCGTAACTTTTATACTTGGCTGTACTGAACCAATATTATAGGACACCAAATCATTTTTGATGTAGCTTAAATACTGATATAGGTATAGCGGAGAAATACTTTTACTCCTAAATCCAACAACATTTTGAGCAATACATCCGATATTGTCAAGATATATTTTCATTTCAGCGAGGCTTCCAACAGTTGAGATTAATATATCATATGGTTTGGGATGTCCGCTTCTAAACCAATTATTGTATGTTTCCTCTAATACATATTTGGTGCAGTTGCTGTAATCAATTATTCTTGATGTTCCTGATAATGCACGTACATCAATAATGGGATAATCAGTTACTTCCGATGACAAAGGAGGAGTTTTTCCTCTGTTATCAATGCTTGTAACTAAATCTCCTAATGCTGTATTTGATTCATCAAGATTATCAATATGCTCAGAGAACATTTCTTTGAAAATTGAGCAGAGTTGCTGCTCTAAATTCTTGTTTAACCTAAATACTCCCACCAACGGCGGGAGAAAAAGCCAACGGAACTGCCGTTGAGTCGTTCTCTGGAAAATAAATTTGAAGGAGAATGACCTATGAAACAACAAATTATTTCAGAGGTGATGCAGCAAATGCTACCACACCTCGACAATGCCCAAATGCAGCAGTTGCAAAAGACACTTGAAAACACACTGTTTGGCTGTGAGATTACAGCACAGACAGAAAAGAAGGATGCAGACGACAATCCAAAGCTGATAGACGCTTTTGTTTCGGCAAAGCGGATTGAAGGCTGTTCAGAGAAAACGCTGAAATATTATCGCACAACTATTGAGACGATGGTAGCTTCGATAAGCAAAGGCATCCGCCACATTCAGACAGAGGATTTACGTTCCTATTTGACGGATTATCAAAGCAAAAATTAATCCAGTCGTGTGACGATTGACAATATCCGCAGGATTTTATCCAGTTTTTTCTCTTGGTTGGAGGATGAAGATTACATTCTGAAAAGTCCTGTTCGCCGTATCCATAAGGTGAAAACGGCTACTAACATCAAGGAAACCTATACAGATGAAGATTTGGAAAAAATGCGTGATAGTTGCACAGAACTTCGAGATTTGGCGATGATTGATATGCTTGCTTCTACTGGAATGCGTATCGGTGAAATGGTTTTGCTAAACAAAGCAGACATCAATTTTAACGAGCGTGAATGTGTGGTTTTCGGTAAAGGCGATAAGGAACGCATTGTTTACTTTGATGCCCGGACAAAGATTCATTTGCAAAACTATATTGACAGCAGAACGGATGATAATCCGGCATTGTTCGTCACTTTGCGTTCTCCACATGAGAGAATCAAAATTGGCGGTATCGAATCTCGTCTGCGTGAAATGGGTAAGCAGTTAGATATACAAAAAGTCCATCCGCATAAGTTCCGCAGGACACTTGCAACGATGGCAATTGATAAGGGAATGCCTATAGAGCAGTTACAACAGCTCTTAGGGCATAAACGAATAGATACAACCTTGCAGTATGCAATGGTCAAACAGAGTAATGTAAAGATTGCTCATCGAAAATTCATTGGATAGAGAGGTAAAAACAATGGCTGAATGGATTGAATGCAAAATTTCTGATATAGGAACGGTAGTAGGCGGTGCAACCCCATCAACTAAAAAAGCAGAGAACTACGAAAATGGTACTATCGCTTGGATTACTCCAAAGGATTTATCCACATTCAGCGGGCGTTATATTAAGCGTGGAGAAAGAAATATTACGGAAATTGGAATGAAAAGTTGTTCTACTCAGCTTCTTCCCAAAGATACCGTACTTTTTTCATCAAGAGCGCCTATTGGATATGTAGCAATAGCAGAAAATGAGGTTTGCACGAATCAGGGATTTAAGAGCGTTGTTCCCAATGAGAACACTGACCCATTATTCCTATTTTATCTGCTGAAATATAATAAAGACGCAATCGAAAGTATGGGGAGCGGAACAACTTTTAAGGAAGTTTCCGGCAACACTATGAAAAATATTGTTGTAAGAGTTCCTGCTGATATTAAGGTGCAAAAACAAATTGCACAGTTATTAGGTTCTATTGATGATAAGATAGAGGAAAATGAAAAGATAAACAAGAATTTACTGGAGCAAGCAACCGCTCTCTATGGCAAGTGCTTTCCATATTCCACTTCTGACAATTTGCCTCCTGGATGGCGCGTTGGCACCATTGGCGAGATCGTAGAAATCCACGACAGTAAGCGCATTCCTCTTTCTGGCGCACAGCGTGCAAAGATGGAAAAACGAATTTATCCATATTATGGTGCTGCTTCGCTGATGGACTATGTCGATGAGTACATTTTCGATGGCAAATACCTATTGCTTGGCGAAGATGGTACTGTCGTTGATGATGCCGGTTATCCTATCCTTCAGTATGTGTGGGGACAGTTCTGGGTGAACAACCATGCGCACATTCTTACAGGTAAGCTGGGATTCAATGTTGAGAGTTTACTTCTTTTATTTAAACGTACTCCTGTTAAATCCATTGTAACCGGTGCTGTTCAGCCGAAGATTAGTCAAGCAAATCTACGGTCGATACAAGTGGTAATTCCGCCTCTGGACGAACTGGATTCATTCAATGAGCTAATCCGTCCAATGTTCGATCAAATTCGGCAGAACCACGACCAAAACAAGGCATTGGCGGCTATGCGCGATGCGCTACTTCCAAAGCTGATGTCTGGTGAACTGGATGTTTCTGAAGTCAACATCTAAGCCGCTAAATTCTTGTTTACCATAGAAACATAACGAAAATTACAGGAGGTTGAATATGCCGAGTTTATTTACAGAAGATACATACGAACAAGCAATCATTGAATTGTTTGAAAACATGGGCTATGACCACCTCTACGCTCCGGATTTTGATAGAGATTATACCAGTCCGCTTCTGGACTCTATTCTGAGAGATAGCTTGGTGCGCATCAACCGTGGTCTGCCTGTAGAAGCTATTGATGAGTCACTGGCCAAATTGAAGAATTTTGATACCGGAAGCCTGCTGCAGAAGAATATGATATTTATGGATTATCTGCAAAATGGCATCACGGTTAAGTTCTTTGTGAAGGGCGAGGAGCAATCGTCGATTGTGCGTTTGATTGATTATCAAAATATAAAGAACAACTCTTTCTATGTGGTAAATCAGTTTACGTTTTTAGAAAACGGAAATAACCGTCGCCCGGACATTATTCTATTTATTAATGGATTGCCCCTTGTTTTGATGGAATTGAAGAGCCCGGCTAAGGACGAGGTAGGAGCTGAGAATGCCTACCATCAAATCCGCAACTACATGCAAGATATTCCATCTATCTTTTATTACAATGCAATCTGTGTAATTAGCGACCTGTCTACAAATAAGGCCGGAACTATCACATCCGGATTAGATCGTTTTATGGAATGGAAAACCAAAGACGGTAATTACGAAGATACTGCGTATGCTTCCTTTGAAACCTTCTATGAGGGTATGTTCCAAAAGGAACGTCTGTTGGATATTTTGAAAAATTTTATTCTTTTCTCAGGCGTTAGCAATAGTCGTTTCAAAGTGTTAGCCGGATACCATCAGTATTTTGCTGTTCGCAAAGCGATAGAGAAAGCAAAGGTGGCAACGAAGACCGATGGTAAGGGTGGTGTGTTTTGGCATACACAGGGCTCTGGTAAGTCATTGTCGATGGTATTCTATGCACATTTATTGCAAGATGCATTAGATAGTCCAACTATCGTAGTTATGACAGACCGTATTGATCTGGATGATCAGCTTTATGCACAGTTCTCACAATGCGCAGATTTCTTGCGTCAGACACCGGTACAGGCAGAGAGCAAGGAACATTTGAAGTCACTTCTTGATGGCAGAAGTGCAAATGGAATCATATTTACTACGATGTTTAAGTTTGAGCGTGGAGAGAAAGCTTTATCGGAACGTAGAAACATTGTTGTTATGGCAGACGAAGCACATCGTGGGCAGTATGGTTTTGATGAGAAAATCGTTATGGCAGAGAATGAAAACGGTGAAAAGGAAGCGCATACGGTAATTGGTAATGCCCGTGTTATTCATGACGCATTGCCGAATGCTACATTTATTGGTTTTACTGGTACACCGATCTCAGCTAAGGACAGAAATACTCGTGAGGTTTTTGGTGACTATATCGATGTTTATGATATGACACAGGCAGTGGAAGATGGCGCTACTCGTCCGGTTTATTATGAAAGTCGTGTGGTTCATCTAAAGTTGGATGAGAATACGCTGGCGTTAATTGATTCCACTTATGATGTCTTGGAGCAACAATCCGACGCGCAAACGATTGAGAAGAGCAAAAAGATGCTTGGCCAGATGGAAAGCGTACTGGGAGCAGATTCTACGATTGAATCTCTTTGTGATGATATCGTTGAACATTATGAAAAATACAGAGCAAATCTTCTGACAGGTAAAGCTATGATTGTGGCGTATTCTCGTCCGATTGCAATGAAAATTTACCGCCGTATTTTAAAAATTAGACCTACATGGACAGATAAAGTGGGTGTGGTCATGACTGGCGGTAACAATGATCCAGAAGATTGGAAAGAGATTATCGGAACCAAAGCGCACAAGGAAGAACTCGCGAGGAAATTTAAAGATAATAACGATCCGATGAAAATAGCCATTGTTGTAGATATGTGGCTTACCGGATTTGATGTACCTTCTTTGGCTACCATGTATGTGTACAAGCCAATGCATGGCTATAACTTGATGCAGGCAATAGCTCGTGTTAACCGTGTATTCAAGGATAAAGAAGGTGGATTGATCGTTGACTATGTTGGAATTGCGTCAGCTCTAAAGGCGGCGATGAAAGAATATACGAAGCGCGATCAGTCTAAATATGGTGACATGAACATTGCAAAGATGGCCTATCCGAAGTTTCAAGAAAAGCTGCAGGTCTGCAAGGATTTACTGCATGGCTTTGATTTTAGCGGCTTTGTAGGTGGCTCTCCGCTTACAATGGCTAAGCTTATTACGGGTGGCGTAAACTTTATTCTCGATGTAAGTGTACCAGAAAGAAAAGATTTGTTCTTGAAGGAAGCTATGCTTTTGAAACAGTCTCATTCGCTTTGTTCCAGTATGACAACAGAACAGGAACGGCATGAAGCGGCTTATATGGAGGCTTTGCGTTCTACGGTTATTAAGATCACGTATGGTGGAACAGGTGGAAAAAGTTTGTCGCTTACTGAGATTAATGATCAAATCAATGAACTTTTGAAAGCGGCAGTACAGAGCGAAGGTGTCATCAGCTTATTTGACAGCAGCAAAAGTGGCGGTGAAAATTTCAGTTTGTTTGATCCGGCTGTCTTGGATGAAATCTCTAGAATGAAGGAAAAGAATATAGCTGTTGAGATTTTGAAAAAACTTATGGCTGAGCAGGTGGCCCTTTACAAGAGAACAAATGTGGTGCAGTCACAAAAATTCTCAGAAAAGATAGCGCAACTGATGAACTCTTATTATAACGGATTAATCACCAATGAAGAAGTTATTAAAGAACTGCTTAAAACTGCGGAGGAAATTGCAAATCTCTATAAGAATGGTCAAGAGTTGGGGCTTTCACAAGAAGAACTTGCATTTTATGATGCCCTTACAAAACCAGAGCATATCAAGGATTTTTATAAGAATGATGAATTGATTGCTCTGACAAGAGAACTTACAGAAATGCTTCGTAAGAATCGTACAATCGATTGGCAGAAGAAAGAAACTGCTAGAGCGCAGATGCGTAAGATGGTTAAGCGACTCCTTAAGAAATATAAGTATCCGCCGGAAGACTATGATTTTGCAATAAGCACAGTAATTAGTCAATGTGAGCTTTGGACAGATAATGTGGAGCCACGAAAAGAGGAAAAGCTCTATAAATATATATCTGAAATAGAACTAAGCAAGGTAGCAGAGGATACGGTTTCTTACGGAGAAAAGAAGTAATGGAGGTGCGATATGGATGTACGTAAAGGCAATATCTATGAGATATTAAACGGAAATAAGCAGTTCTTGATTCCAGTTTATCAGAGATTTTATAGCTGGGATATAGATCAGTGTAAACGACTTTGGAACGATATTGTAGAGATGCAGAGAAAAGGCAAAGCTGGCCACTTTGTTGGATCTATTGTTAATATTGCTGAGCAGGCAATGCCAACAGGTGTTCAGAAATATATGATTATTGACGGTCAACAGCGAATGACTACCTTAACACTGCTTCTTCTGGCTTTGCGCGATTATGCAAAAAAAAATCCGAGTGACACAACAATTAATGCTCGTCGTATAGATAATATGCTTCTAAAAAACGAGTATGAAAGTGGTGATGAACGATATAAGTTAGTGCTGACTGAAACAGATCGAGATATTCTCATAAGCCTCGTTGAGGAAAAGCCAATTGCAGAAGACACTAGATCAAGACTAATTGAAAATTTCAATTTTTTTGCTAACAAGCTGGCTGATAAAGAAATTCAGCCGGCAGAGGTATATGAGTCAATTGGAAAATTACAAATTGTTAATATCACATTAGATCGTGCTGTTGACGATGCACAGGCAATTTTTGAAAGTTTGAATTCTACCGGTAAGGAACTTTCTGAATCTGATTTGATTCGTAACTATGTTTTGATGGGACTAGAGCCATCGGAACAAACTTATGTATATGAACATCTTTGGCAACCTATGGAACAGCTGTTTATTTATGAAACGCAAGGAACAGTAATGGATGCTTTCTTCCGCCATTACTTGACCATGAAACTTTCTCGCATTCCAAAGCAAGGACGTGTATATGAAGAATTCAAGTTGTATCATTTGAACTGTGAATTTGGAACTATCAGAGAATTGTGTCAAGATTTACTTGATTATGCAAAATACTATACAAACATTGTATTCAAGCGAAATTCTGACACGGATTTAAAGAAGTTATATGAGGACATTATTGATTTAAGAATGGAAGTATCTTATCCATTCTTGCTGAAAATTCATCATGACTGTGTGGAGGGACTAATTACATCAGATGAACTGAAGGAAATTCTGAAGCTTTGTATTAGCTATGTTCTGAGACGTGCAATTTGTGAGATTCCGACCAACTCAATGAACAAAACATTTGCAACGTTGAAGAATTATATTAGACCAGATGATTATCTGAATTCTGTTAAGGCATTTTTCGTGATGCAGGATACTTATAAAGAATTCCCGGATAACGATAAGTTTGAAGGTGCATTTGAAAGCCGTGATATTTATAATATGCGTGCTAGAAATTATATTCTTAGTCGCTTGGAAAACTTTGAAAACAAAGCTCCAATTATAATAGAGAATTACACCATTGAGCATATTATGCCGCAGAACAAAAATCTTTCTTTTGAGTGGCAAGCTGATCTTGGTGCTGAGTGGCAAGAGGTTCAGAAAAAGTATTTACATACAATTGGTAATCTTACTTTGACTGCATATAATTCTGAAATGAGTGACAGGCCTTTCTTGGAAAAGATGGATATGCCGGGTGGATTCAAAGAAAGTGCACTTAGGCTTAATAAATATGTGGTTTTGCAAAATAAGTGGAATGAAAAACATATCCAAGAGAGAGCAAACGAATTAGCAAAGAAAGCAGAATCTATTTGGCCATATCCAACTTTAACAGCTGCAGAACTTGCGCCATATCAAGTAGAAGAAAAAACAGTGCAGAAATATTCCTTGGAAACATATGATGTGAATGCTTTTACAAGAATACTATTCGAGTCTTTAGATAAGCGCATTATGAACTTATCTCCTGCAGTAAAGAAGGAATATAAAAAGTTGTATGTTGCCTATAAACTGGATACTAATTTTGTTGATATTGTTTTTCAGAAACAAAGATTGCGTATCTCGATTAATATGAAGTTTTCAGAGATTAATGATCCTAACGGTATTTGCAAAGATATTACCGGCTTAGGACGTTGGGGAAATGGCGATGTAGAATTGTTTATGGAGCATCAGGATGAATTAGATCAAATCATGGAAATTGTGAAACAATCCTTTGATGCACAGGCAGAATAATGATTTTGGGACGTTAAAGGAGGCATCCTATTTGAAAAAGAAAAAAGACGAAATCACAATCCGTTCCAGCGCAGCAGAGTACTTAACCTATGTTGCCTCAGTTGGTGATCAGCAGGACAGCATAGAGATGCGCTATGAGGATGAAAATATATGGTTGACACAGAAGATGATGGCCACATTGTATGATGTTGGTTTACCGACGATAAATGAACATATTAAAAAAATATACGCGGATAGTGAATTGGAAGAGGCCGCAACTATTCGGAATTTCCGAATAGTTCAAACCGAAGGTTCTCGTCAGGTCACACGCGATACCAAGCACTATAGCCTTCAGATGGTCATTGCCGTAGGCTTCAAGGTAAATTCCGAGCGTGCCGTACAGTTTCGTAAATGGGTAAATCAGATAGCCAAGGACTACACCATCAAGGGCTGGGTCATGGATGATGAACGGCTGAAGCGCGGAACGTATCTGACAGAAAAGTATTTCGACGAGCAGTTAGAGCGCATCCGAGAGATCCGTGCCAGCGAAAGAAAGTTCTATCAGAAGATCACTGACCTGTATGCGACAGCCATTGACTATGACAAAAATTCTGCAACGACGAGAAGATTTTATGCGACCGTTCAGAATAAAATGCATTACGCAGTGCATGGGCATACAGCGGCTGAGCTGATCGTGGAAAGAGCCGATCACACAAAAGAGCATATGGGATTAACCACCTGGGCAGATGCACCGGAAGGAAAGATTAAGAAAAGTGATGTTA
>ERZ1026901.762-NODE-762-length-22798-cov-19.981665_pt1 | contig 22798 bp, 19 predicted proteins | sample MGYA00380179_ERZ1026901 | MGnify/ENA primary metagenome ERZ1026901 (study PRJEB33269, sample SAMEA4719815) | human gut metagenome | biome: human-associated habitat; feature: organic feature; material: feces | place: Cameroon | collected 2013-10 ... | reverse complement strand
CTTCCACGCCCAACTTAGAGGCGATGGTTTCGGCAATCGACTGGCATGAGCCAGTAGAAGAGCCATAAATTACGATTGTTGTTTTCATTTGTCTATCTTACTTTTAGTTACATTTATTTTCGGGTGCAAAGATACATCCTTTTCCCATAATCTGCAATACCTAAAAATGATGGTTTCCATGAAATACCTAGATATGGGGATAGATATAGGGATGGATATGGGGATAGGAGAAAAGTTCTAGGATGATTTATACTAAAACTTTCTAAAATCTTCTACTTTTAGGATGATTCACCCTAAAAAATAGTATCTTTGTACCCAAAATAAAAAACATAGCTACTACAGTCTCATCAAGCCCGAACCGGAGTATTACTCTTATTGGAATACCCGGGTACACGGATTAACCCTGGAAGATACGCTGAATGCAGATGTCTTCCCGAAGGTATGGGCAGAGATGATAGCCAGAGAGCTGTTATAAATAACCACCAAGTTACGCTCATTTGCATTATCTTTGCATAAGATTTGAATTACTGGGTATAATATTGACGAGGATTTTTGAAAATAACAAAGGAACATACAATGATAGATACAAGACTGAAAGTTTTCAGAAGTGTGGCTACACTCCTGAGTTTCACTAAGGCTGCCAACGAACTATTCATCAGTCAGCCTGCCATCAGCAAGCACATACAAGAGCTTGAAAAGGAATATGGGGTGCAACTGTTCGACAGAATCGGCAATCGCATCCAGCTCACCCGTGCCGGACAACTTATGCTTGACCATGCCTGCAAGATTATCGATGCCTATCAGAATCTCAACTTCGACATGAAGAAGTTCACAGAGAAATCAGGTGGCGAACTGCGCATCGGAGCCAGTACCACCATCTCGCAATATGTTCTCCCCAAACTGATTGCAGAATTCAGGAAACAATATCCCGATATTCGTCTTACCCTACTCAGCGGAAATTCTCACGAGATAGAGGATGCGCTTGCTGCAGGAAGAATAGACCTAGGTATGGTGGAAGGCATCAAGCGGCAGCCCACCTTTAAATACACTCCTTTCATGAAAGATGAGCTGGTGGCATTCGTACATTGTTCTAATCCCCTAGCCCAACAAGATGAGATTTCCCTGGAATTTCTCAAACAGACACCGATTGTGCTGCGTGAATTAGGCTCCGGAACTTTGGATGTCATCCAAAAAGCCCTGCAAAAAAATGGTATTGATCTTTCTGATCTGAACATAGAGATGAATCTGGGAACCACAGAGGGCATCAAACATTTCGTGGAACATTCCTTAAGCATGGGTATCATCAGCGTAAGAGCCATCTACAAGAGTATCTATGAACAAGTTTTCAAGATCCTAGAAATTGAGAATCTGAAGATGGAACGAGAATTTCAGTTTGTCGAGAAGAGAGGCGAGACCGCCAAACTACAACAAACTTTCAAGAGATTCATAACCAGTGGTTATAACGCATAGTTATTCTGTATATACAACATCTCATGATTTTTCGTACCTTTGCACCCGCTTTTCAAAAGCGATAAACCGACAAAAAAAAGAAAAATATGAGATTATCAGAACAAAGGAGCAGTATGCTGCATGGCATATTGCTCATCGCACTCTTCGCATGCGCTGCCTTCTACATCGGTGGCATGGACTGGGTGAAAGCTCTTTCGTTTAGCCCCATGGTGGTGGGCATCATCATTGGTATGCTCTATGCCAATAGTTTACGTAACAACCTGCCCGACACCTGGGTACCTGGCATCAAGTTTTGCAGCAAACGAATCCTTCGCACCGGCATCATCCTTTATGGATTTAAGCTCACCTTCCAGGATGTGATGGCAGTTGGGTTCTCTGCCATCGTGATAGATGCCATCATCGTATGCGGAACCATCGGCTTAGGAATTCTAGTAGGAAAACTCCTAAAGATTGACCGCAGCATCGCACTTCTCACTGCTTGCGGAAGTGCTATATGCGGAGCTGCAGCAGTATTGGGTGTGGATGGAGCCATTCGTCCGAAACCTTACAAGACGGCAGTAGCCGTAGCCACCGTAGTTATCTTTGGAACATTATCCATGTTCCTCTACCCTATTCTCTACAGGGCTGGCATCTTTGACCTATCACCAGATATGATGGGACTCTTTACGGGTTCCACTGTTCATGAAGTAGCCCATGTGGTAGGTGCAGCCAATGCCATGGGAGCCGAGGTGAGCAACAATGCCATCATTGTAAAGATGATAAGGGTGATGATGCTGGTACCGGTATTACTGGTGATTGCATGGACCGTTGCAAGGGATATTGCCAAAAGAAACTGTCTGGAAAATACAGATACCAACAAGCCTAAAATCAGCATTCCATGGTTCGCCATTCTCTTCCTGATAGTTATCGGATTCAATTCTCTTGGTTTGCTGCCAGAAAGCATAGTGAATTGGATTAACCAACTAGATACTTTCCTCCTGACCATGGCCATGGCTGCATTGGGAGCCGAAACAAGCTTTGACAAATTCAAGAAAGCAGGCATTAAGCCTTTCCTCTTGGCTGCCATCCTTTATTGTTGGCTCATTGGAGGTGGATATTGTCTGGTAAAGTTTACCATTCCATATTTATAATAAATGATCAACATTGGTAGATTACAAGTTCCCTCGGGAGGTTGATAATTTTCAACCTCTCGAACCATATCTTCATTGAAGAGCCTTGGTGGCGCTTCACGTGGCTATTAATGATATAATAGTCTGCCTGGTATTCGTCCATCAAGTCGGAGAAAGCAGATGCTCTCGAACAATATATGATGTATGGCGGCATGCCTTTAGCTGTTTTAGAGCAAGATGAGAAAGTAAAAGCCAAGTATCTACAAGGACTTTTTACAAATGTATATATGAAGGATATTGTGGAAAGATATAACGTCAAAGTAAGAAAGTATTTCAATACCATCCAGAAGTACTATGCAGTTGATCTTGGATTAAGAAATGCCAGGCTAAACTTTTTCAGTAACTTTTCCCAGAGAACTCTTGCAGATATGAAAATAAAACCGTAACTTTGCGGAAAAGTTCATATAAAGACAGATTAGGAATCATGGTAGAGACAAACAATGCCTGAAGGCGCTCATTGCGGACGTGCCCTACAGCAACAAGAAGTTTGCCAGCATGGATATGGAGGAGCGCTACCGCCTGAGCAACAATGGCTGATCCGAAATTATGACAAGGATGTTTATGCTCTATCTTTTAGCAAAAAGCATTATCTTTGCACTAGTTTTGCATGTCATTGCGGCTGGTTCGCTCTTGGAGTTTGCCATCAAGAACCTTTCGTCCTTTGGTGTGGGGAGAGTTAGCTCTCTGTTTGTCTATCCTATGTCTTTTGATGAGTTTTTGATTGCCGTTGGTCAGAAGGGACTATTGGCTGCAAAACGTGAGTGTACCCCAGAACACCCATTGGACAAGCCTTTCTATGACAAATTGGTAGAAGCGTTTAGAAGTTACATCCTTGTAGGCGGTATGCCAGAGGCTGTAGCAGTTTTTGCTAAAACCAATTCTTTTCGTGATGCCAGTGATGTGGTGAGTGGAATTATGTTGGGTTACGAGGATGATTTCAGAAAATATAGTTCCAAGGCAAATCCTGTATTATTAAGGCAGACCTTACTGAGTGTGGCGCATCAAGTGGGAGGAAAATTTGTGTTTAGCCGCGTGGAAGGTAACTATCGCTCTTCTGAAGGGAAGAGGCTTTGGAGATGCAGAAAGATGCCGGACAGATAATCCCAGCCTATCATACTGATGCAAATGGAATTCCGCTTGGTGCGGAAATCAATGAGCGGGTTGTGAAATATTTAATTCATGACAGTGGTGTACTTCTATCTCTCTTAGGTATGGATGACGATACGGATGATATGATTAAGGAGCTGATGATGGCTACAACAACAGACTTAGTATGCAAAGGGCATATTTCCGAGATGATAGCTGGATTGGAAATTATCAAATATATGTCTGCCAATAAACGCCATCTGCTTTACTATTGGCAAAACATGAACAAGGGTACTTGTGCAGAGGTTGATTACATAATCGCTAAAGGTAGGGAGATTGTTCCTATTGAGGTAAAAGCTGGAGTGAAAGGCTCTATGGCAAGCCTCTACTCTCTGATGAATCATCCCCAAAAGCATATAGAGGTAGGAGTGCGCTGCTCATTGGAGAATTTTAGTACATTCTTGAGTCCTGCGGGTAAGCGTATAGACATTGTGCCTCTATATGCAATGTCATCGCTTTTCTGAATATCTGTTGATTTCTGAAAAACAAAAAGGGCATCAAAAATTATTCTGTAAAGCCTACATACTAAGCAAAAATTGCACTCCCATTCCATCAAGAGGTCATGGCCTGCAGAAGTCAAATCTGCATCTCTTCAGACATTATTGAATGTTAAACTTAAGGAATTTGCAAATTTTATTCAACCATCGAATAGGTATCTATATATCGACAACTACGGAAAACCACAGATAATATCCTATGGAAAACCATAGTTTTGCTTTTCTGTGCAGTAGTTTGTGCTGCAAAAAAAATGCATTTATACGTTTTGTTTCTAATTTTGTAAGAAATTACAAAACAAAAATACATTTATTATGAGAAAAATCATTCCTTTTATGATGCTTGTAGGTATAATAGCCATGTCGGCATGTGGCAACAAGACAACCGCCAACGCATCGCAGCAAGACTCCGTGGCAGCAACTGACTCTGTGACAACAAACGACTCCGTGGCGACCGACAGCCTTAACACTGCAAAACAGGCTGGCGAGACTACAGAACAGACTATACAGGCAAAGCCTAATGCCAAGAGCATCGAGGCAGGCGGCACCACCATCACTGTAGGCGCACCACTTGCCGAGACTCTGAAGAAAGCCAAGGGCGTAACATTCGATTATAACGCCGACTTTGGCGTCTCCGCTGTTATCGGCAACGTGATAATAAATATTCCTGACGAGGACATCACCAAGGATGGACTAGACTTCGTGAGCGCTATCCTTGCAGACATAGAGCCGAATATCGACTTTAAGATTTCCTACATCAAGCCATCGGCAAAGATAAAGGATTTCGACAAGAATTAATCTATCTACGGACCAACATAAAAGTTTTAAGATACAACAATCAAAAGCGCAGACGTGAAATGGTCTGCGCTTTTTACAAACAAATAAACACCCGGAATTATGAGAACCAGAAGAACAAGAACATTGCTTGCCATACTGTCATTGGTACTATTGGCAATGCAGACTGCGACTGCGCGAACGTACAATGCCAAGGAAATATACAACTATTTTGAAGAGGCGAAGAAATTGGTGGACAGCGGTAAGAACATTGTGGGGATACCGGTGTATTTTAGCAGCACCGATTCAAATGCAAAATACCGCTATGACCAGACTAACAACTGTGTGGTGATAGAAAACAAAAGCGGTAAATATGTAGATAATGCCTCCATCATTTGTCCCGACACACGATTTGCCTGCAGTTTTTCTATTGATGGAGAGACGGAAAACGAATATGTGTTAACCCAGAGTGAGATAAGTATTGATGAGAAGGGCGGACTTCCTATAAACTGGACCAATGAAACAAACTCACCGCTGCAAAACGACATAACACTCGAATTGGGCATGCCCTCAAATGCATGGATAAAGATTTACAGCATCACCATCGGTGAAGATGTGAAGCCTCAGTTTGAGTGGAGCAAAAACAGCTTGACCGCCGTCCTTGGTGAGGAAACAGCCTTTCCAGAGATGCTGTACGATGCGAATTGGTTTTATGACTATAAGGGGCTCAAGACAAAATACACGAGTAGCAATGAGAACGTGGCAAGAATCGATGCCGACGGAAAAGTAGTTGCCCTGTCATACGGCACGACAACCATCACTGCCGCAGTGGAGCGTACGGAGAATCATCCTGCCGCCACCGCATTATACACTCTCAATGTAGTGCCTTTTACCATTACGGGCAGCGTGGAGGACATCACTCTCACCGAGCCGAACACTCTGCGTGACAAACTCATCGATATAGAGACGACAGCCATCGGTTCGCTGACGCTGCACGGCAAGATGGGCAGCGACGACATTGATGTGCTGCACAGCAATGCCAGGTTCAAAAAACTGCAAGTGCTTGACATCAGCGATGTCAAGCTTGTGGCAGACGAGGGACTTTACAGCACCATTGCAACAAGAGAGGGTAGCGACATTGGTCTCGGAAGTACGACATACAAGTATTATCTCAGCGAGCGTGAGGAGGTGATTAAAAATTCTTCATCGACAGGGCTTGGTGGCGGAAACACGGTGTATAGCAACTACACTATGGACCTCGGCGGCGCATTCTACGGAATGCCAATCAAGCAGCTCAGTCTGCCACAAGGCATGACGCGCATAGGTGACCGCATCTGCTGGTGTTGCGCAAATCTTATAGAAGTGAAAAATGTCGCAACGGCTGATGCAGTGGAGGATAAAGCCTTCTACGGTTGCGAGAACCTGCGCTTCTGTAGCATTTCACAGCCTGCTTCTGTGGGAGAAGGAGCTTTCAGCGGAACGATGGTGACAGACATCGACCTCAGTAAGGCTACCGTGATAGGCTACCAGGCCTTCTATAAAAGCTGGATTTCAAAGGCCGACCTATCAAGCCTCACAGAGGTGGCACGGGAAGCTTTCTACGATTGTGGAAACCTGAAGGAGGTGACTTTCGGAAACGGTCTGACCTGCATCCGCCAATGGGCTTTCTGCAAGAGCGGCATCACTTCATTGACATTGCCAGAAAGTCTCACCACTGTTGAAAAGGGAGCGTTCTCCAACTCGGAAGTGGCGACCATCAATGTGCCGTCATCTCTTGTGCATATAGGAGGATATATGTTGGACGGTACTCCATGGATGCAATCGCAGGAGGCGGTGGACAATGTGATCTATCTTGGCAGCATCGCCCTGAGCGGTGAGGCTTCGGTGCGTTACGGCGTAAAACAGTCGGCCGACATTCGTTTCCGTGAGGGAACGACCACCATCGCCGATGACTTCATTTCTACCTATATAGAAAACAGTTCATCTGCTGTAAAATATACAAAAGACGTAAAATCCGTAGAATTCCCTAATTCCGTGAAATGGATTGGCGACAATGCGTTCTCGTTTTGCACAAACATGGAGTTTACGCTGCCAAAATTCGTGGAACACATTGGGGAAAGTGCATTCAGCAGCAACTCTAAGGTTTTGACACTTACCCTCCCGGCTACTTTGAAGCACGTGGGGAGCAGAGCTTTTAGAGACAACACCTCGCTCATGCACCTCACCTTCAACGCTGTCGATGCAGAATGTGGAAGTGCACTCTTCTGGGGGTGCACGTCTCTTGAGAAAGTAACCTTTGCTGCGAGCATAAGCAACATTCCTAAATCTTGTTTCGAAAGTTGTAGCAGCCTTTCGCGAGTGGAGTTTGCCGAGAATGCGTCTGTCGGAACACGCGCAAACGAAGCATCAACCAACATAACGAATGAGCCACTGGAATTCCGTGCTTATTGTTTCTCTGGCTGTACCAAGCTCAAAAAAATCGATTTCCCTGCACGCACAGACTCAATAGGTGACTGTGCTTTCTACGGATGCGCTTTGACAGAACTGGATCTAACAAAAGGTGGACGCCATATTGGAGACTATGCATTTCGTAGCTGTCCTATCCAGACCTTACTGATGGGGCCATCGCTCGAAGGCATCGACGATAAAGCATTCTATGATAACAACGCCATGAAATCAATCTATGCCTATCGCTCCACTCCACCGGAGATAACAAATGGCGGTTATCAATTTGCCAAGCTTGCCTCCACAGCCATGGTCTATACATTCACAGATTTACTCTATGTCTATGATGCCGATGCCGTATGGACGAAATTCACCATAACAGAAATGGACGACGAGCATAAGGGGCTTGTGAGCGGCATCAAGCGCATTACGGCAGATGACACCCACACCGATGTGATATACGACCTGCAAGGGCGCCGCGTGAAGTCACCGACGCATGGCATATATATCATCAATGGTCGTAAGGTGCTGAAATAACTGAATTGACAGACGCATAGCACTACAGAGAAAGGCAGCAGACTATATGACGAGTCTGTTGCCTTTTTTCATCCATTTCTACCGAATACCACTGCATACAACCTATGGTTTTCCGTAGGAAAGCGGTCGTGTTTGCAGAAAAACTTTACTCCCAACTTTTTTTAACCATAAAAAAAACGGCACTTCAGATTATTTTTCATATCTTTGCACGTACAACCATTCATCACAAAAGTAAATGAAGCAAATGATACATCATAGACAATACACTATTTTCACATATATTGTCCTTCTTCTATCCACTATCGCTTTTTTTTCCGCTTGCCATCAGGACAAGGGCAAGGACGAGAAGCTAGCGTATTCCTTGCTCCAGGAAGCCGCCAATCATAATGCCGCAGGTGAGAAGGAAAAGGCCATCCACCTCATCGACAGCGCACTCCAAATGGACTGCGCCGACACCACTCGCAGTTGGCTTACCAGCGAGAAGATGACCGCATACACAGACTTGGGAAAAATGAGAGAGGCCATTACCATCGGCAAGGAAGGCATCCCATTTGCCGAAAAGATAAAAGACTACGATGGCATGCTTGCCATGTGTGGAGCAATGGGCATCTGCTATCGCAAGATAGGCGAACTGGACTCCTCGCTCACCTATTATAAAAAGGGTATCCAAAAAGCCATCGAAAGCAAGAACACAGAATACGAAATCTATCTATACAACTGTATCTCCGTGCTTTTCAATGAGCAGAAGAGATACCCAGAAGCCATTGAGTACTCCGACAAGGCGGAATCGAAAGCCATCGCTACCAACGACACCATCGAACGCCTGTCTGCCCATATCAACAAAGGGGCCATTCTGATGCGACAAGGAGAATACCAGAAATGCGTCAACACCCTCATCCCTATATGGTATTTGGTAAAGCAAGCCAACTACAACGTATTGACACTCAAATACCTTTCCCCATTGCTCAAATCCTATTTGGTGCTTGGCGAGACCGACTCCATCGCCCCCTATATGACATACGCCAATGAAGCCAGTCGCAACTTGGCATCTACGAGCAATGGTGTGCTGGGCATACTGGAAATCAAGGCAGACTTACTGGGGCAACAGAAGAAATACGCCGAGCAATGGGTACTTCTAGACAGCATCACCCGCTTGTCGGGCACCAATCAGACGATGCCCAAGGACAAACTCCTCGCCACGAAAGCCAAGTGCCTTCACAATATGGGAAAATCCGCTCAAGCATATCAAACCATGCACGAGGCTTACCTACAGAGCGACTCCCTCAAACAAAGCGACATCAACAAGCAACTGAGCGAGTTCAATGTCAAGTACAAGACCTTGGAGAAAGAGATGCAAATAGAGAAGATGAACCACGAGCAGAGTTTGCTCTACATTCGTATTCTATGGCTCATCTTGGTGCTCATTGCGCTACTGATTGCCCTCCTCGTCATCCTATACCGCAAGAAACTGGACAAACAGCGTGCCGAATTATCAGAGAAGACCTCCTACATCAACGGTGTGGAGAACGAACGCAAGCGTCTTGCCAAGGAATTGCACGATGGCGTGTGCAACGACATCCTGGCAGTAAACATTATGATGCAAACCAACAAAGAGGAAGCTGAAAAATTGCTCAAGAACGTGGGACATAATGTACGCCGCCTGTCACATGAACTGATACCACCAAGATTTGACAACACATCGCTCACAGAGTTGATAGAAATCTATTGCCAGTCGGTGACTGCCGAAGATGGAACCATCGTCAAGCCATTCATCAGCACCTCTTTCAAGAAACAGAACGTCCCTAGCGACAAAGCTCTTGAAATCTATCGCATCATCCAGGAATGCGTATCCAACGCCATCAAGTATGGTTACAGCAAGATGATCAGCGTCGTACTTGATACCATCGGGTCCCAAGGTGTCATATCTGTCACCAACGACTTGTCGCCCCTTCATCCCATCACTCAAAGCAAATTAGGCATCGGGAAAGACACCTTGAAGTTGAGAACCGAAGCGCTGCAAGCTGAGCTACAGGTAAGAAATACGGACGAAGAGTATCAAGTAGAAATAAAGTATCAACTATAGCAATGAGCTTTGGCTCACAATAGGCTGCATTCAACTAGTATCATTATGGAAAAAAGCAAAAGTATCCTCGTCATTGACGACCATCCTATCGTATTGGCTGGTTTGCAAACACTCATCTCGCAAGATGGTCTATACACCAAGATACGGTGTGCTTCCAATCTCCAGTCTGCCAAGGAAATCATCGAGAGAGAGAACATAGATACCATCATCATCGACTTGGAACTAAGCAATGAAAATGGATTGGTTCTCATCAAGTTGCTCCATCATGAGCATCCCAAGACAAAGATTGTGGTGTATACGATGCACCAAGAAATATGGACCATACGACAACTGATGAGCGAAGACGCAGATGCCATCGTATTGAAAGGAGACAACCCACAAGAGTTGCTCACAGCCCTGCACAAGATAGAGGACGGAAAAGGGTATTACAGCCAACAGTTTGTCAGGCTCATCAACCAGCAGAATACTAGACAAGCCAACCTATCCAGCAGAGAAATGGAAGTTTTGGAATATATTACCGATGGACATTCCACCAATGCCATCGCCCAAGAGCTGAACATCAGCACCAACACCGTTGAGTTTCATCGCCACAACTTGATGCACAAGTTGCAAGTCGGCAATGTGGCGCAGATGGTGAAAAAAGCTATGCAGATGGGGTTGGAATTCATTAAGCATTGATCATTCAAAAAAGGTATGGCCTTCCATTCTATCTAGCTATAGTGGAAGTCATACCTTTTTTGATTGTCAAGCCTCAGGCTTTTTTCTGAGAGCATTGCAAGACCTGCGGCAGCAGGATGACGTGTAACGGCTGTTCCAATTGCGGAACATGTGACAAATGATCAACATTGGTAGATTACAAGTTCCCTCGGGAGGTTGATAATTTTCAACCTCTCGAACCATATCTTCATTGAAGAGCCTTGGTGGCGCTTCACGTGGCTATTAATGATATAATAGTCTGCCTGGTATTCGTCCATCAAGTCGGAGAAAGCAGCCTTGATACGCGAACATTTCTCATTGATGGCATTATCAAGAGGGTTCGTCAGGCGACGCACTGTTTCTGTGATTTTTCCAAGGTCGATTCTGTTGCCGGTTTTTCGGTAGAGAGAGAGCAGTTCCTCACGATGATCCACCAGATTCTTGAACTCTATTCCTTCCGGATGATTCAGAAAAAGGAGATAGAGAGCCTTGTGGATTGGACTGAGCTGCACCTCCTTGTTGCCATAGTCAGGGAGCAAGAAGCGGTAATCTTCCGTAATGACCAAAGGGCTGAGAGTTGCCCTTGCCGCCTCAATACGGAGTTGCTCCAATACGGGCACACTGATGGCTTTCAGCAAAAGGTCTGTCCTTCCTTCTGCCAAAAGCTGGGTGGAAAGCTGCTTTACCAGAGCGGCCTTCTCCTCTACGGTCATATTTCTTGTCTCTTCTTGCATATTGGTTGCAAAAATACAAAAAGAATGGGAAATTTCGTTTCACTCCTTGGAAAAAATATCTTTTGCAAGGCTTGCATTTATTTTTTCATAGGTAATCTGACTCTTTATATGTATCTTTGTGGTCAAAATTGAAAATTAAAATGATGAAAGAAGATTGGACACCTATAGATTTCGGACAGACAGAAGACACCACCAAGAACATCATCAAGGTGATAGGTGTGGGTGGTGGCGGATGTAATGCCGTTAAGAATATGTACTCAGAAGGTATTGTAAATGTGAGCTTTGCCGTCTGCAATACGGATAGCCAGTCGCTATCCAAATCACCAGTGCCTGTAAAAATCATGCTCGGAAAGAGCGGTTTGGGAGCAGGTGCTAATCCTGAAGTGGGAAGAAGCGAAGCGCAGAACACCCAGGAAGACATCAAGCGACTGCTGGATGACGGAACCAAGATGGCATTCGTTACAGCCGGCATGGGTGGCGGTACCGGCACAGGAGCAGCCCCTGTCATCGCCGGCATCGCCAAAAGCATGGGCATCCTGACAGTGGGCATCATCACCATCCCATTTTATTTTGAAAAGCGAAAGAAAATCGTGAAGGCCCTGCAGGGTGTAGAAGAGATGCGCAAGAACGTAGATGCCCTACTCATTGTCAACAACGAGCGACTTTGCGATGTATATGCCGATTCAGAAATTACCGTAAAGGATGCCTTCAAACTGGCAGACAAGGTGCTGAGCGATGCCACCAAGAGCATCTCGGAGCTGATAACCGTAGAAGGAACCATCAATCTCGACTTCCGTGACATCGAGACCACCATCAAGAGTGGCGGCGGTGCCATCATGGCGATGGGCAGGGCGAGCGGAGAAGGCAGAGTTCAGAATGCCATCCTCAACGCCCTGGATTCCCCATTGCTCTACGGCAGCGACATCAGCAATGCCCAGCGCATCCTCTTCAACATCTATACCTCCAGCAAGCACCCTATCTTCGTTAGGGAAATGCGAGAGATAGATGCCTTCTTCGATGAATTGAATCCTGACATCAAGGTTATTTGGGGTCTTTCGGATGATGACAGTCTGGATGAGGATGCCAAAGTCACCATTCTGGCAACAGGTCTCAATAACGAACTGGCAGATGAAATTCAGGACAATCCTGTCACAACCACCAAGGATGAAGATGATTACCAGAGAATTATCGATAAGCTTTATCATCCGATACGTGACAATTTCCAATCACATGGAAAAGAAGATTCCACAAAAGAGGATATTCCAGCAGAGCCATCAAACACAGAATTTACAGACATCCCTGATGAGGAGCCAGCTCCACTCACCCCCGAAGCTCCGACTGAAGAACCTCCAGTCATAGAAGAAGAGCCACCAAAGCCTATCATTCAGCAAAAGCCACCAACCTTGGCGAAGAGGATAAGAGACAGGCTGAAGAAAATAGCTGAAGATTTAGACATCATCACAGAAGATGAATAGCTTTTTGCTGATGCAAAAACACACTCTGCGAAGAAAAAGTGGCAATATTGCCAAAAAAACTTCGCAGAATTCTTATATTTGAGAAAAAAAGCGTATCTTTGCGAAGAAAAAGTGGCAATATTGCCAATAAATCTTCGCAAAGAAAAATAATATGCAGATAAAAAGAAACTTCTATTTACAGCAACTCATAGATGGAAAACAGAATGGGTTGATAAAGATTATCACAGGAATTAGACGATGTGGAAAGTCATACTTACTCTTCACACTCTTTCGGCAGCACTTGATTGCGACTGGTGTAGCCGACGATCATATTATCCGAATTGCATTAGATGATATTGAGAATGCCGAATTACGTGACCCTCTTCGCCTCTACAGAAACATCAAGGCAAGTATGATAGATAGCGATTTATATTACATCCTTTTGGATGAAGTGCAGCTAGTACCTCGTTTTGAAGAAGTATTGAATAGTCTTCTGAGAATAGACAATGCCGATGTGTATGTAACCGGAAGTAATTCTAAATTCTTATCCAGCGACATCATCACAGAATTCAGAGGACGCGGCGATGAAATTCATCTCTATCCCTTATCACTGTCAGAGTATTGCGAAGGAACCGGTCAGACACCTAGGAATGCTTGGAAAGATTATTATACCTATGGTGGGCTTCCTCAAGTATTATCATTAGAAACAGAGAAGAAGAAACTCGATTATCTGACCAATTTGTTTGAAAGTGTTTACTTAATTGATGTTATAGAACGAAACAAGATTAAGAACAGAGCTGAGTTTGAGGAACTAGTACGCATTATTGCCTCAGGGATTGGTGCGCCTACGAATCCCTCAAAATTGTCCAACACCTTTAAAAGCGTAAAGAAGGTAAACATCACTTCTGTAACGATAGATCGCTATTTGGGCTATATGCAAGATGCTTTTATCATAGAAAAGGCTATTCGTTATGACATAAAGGGGAAAAAATATATTGGCAGTTTAGCTAAGTACTATTTTTCTGATATGGGGATAAGAAATGCGCTACTCGGATTGCGCCAACAGGAGGAAACTCACATCATGGAGAATATTCTGTATAATGAGTTGCGACGTCGTGGCTGCAAAGTTGATGTGGGTATGATAGAACAACGCTTTATTGACAAAGATGGAAAATGGCAGCGCAAACAGTTAGAGGTTGACTTTGTGGTAAATGAAGGCAGTTTACGGTACTATATACAGTCAGCACTAGCCTTACCTGATGAAGAGAAAAGAAAACTGGAAACTGCTTCTCTCCTTAAAATCAATGATACTTTTAAGAAAGTCATAGTTGTGAAGGATGACATTAAACCATGGAGAGACGAAAATGGCATTCTTACCATTGGTTTACTTGATTTTCTGATGGACGAAAATTGCTTAAAGCAACTATAGGGAATAAAGCTATATGTATTTAGTTTCAAAAAATGATATAGACAAACGTTTAACACGAATTTAAAATGGATTTAAAGCGCTGTACCAAACACACCGATACAGCGCTATTATATTTTATGAACAGCAGAGATGAAATTCTCATCGGAGCATTGCATATAAATTCTGCACCTTGTTATGGAGCATAGAAGCATAGAGAAGACCATCTTTCCATTCTTCAGGAATTTGGTCTATTCCAAATTTAGCACCCAGGATAGCCCCTGCTACAGCTGCATTTGTATCCGCATCACCTCCTGATAAAACAATCTTCAAGATACCCTCCTTATACGAGGTTGCATGCCAATAAGCCCATAGGGCTGCCCCTAAAGTTCTGAGCGTATATCCCATACTCTTTTCATCATCCAGACACAAAGAATCCAGACCTTCATGATATGCCAAGTCAACAAATGGAACGATTCGTTCATCATATTGTTTGGCAATGCCAATCACATCTTCATAATCTAATATTCTGTTTCCAAAGACAAGAGCATGTATGATAGAAGAAACGATAACGCAAGATCCCACACAGCGAGGATCATAATGAGTTAGCTTACAGATATTCTCTGCATTATTAGCCACATTGTCCTTCATAAGCCCTACCACCGAAGTTCTCATGACAGCTCCATTAGCTGCAGCTTTTTTCTTTCCCATTTTCCAGATAATCTCTGCAGCCTTCTGTGGATTCGATGTATAGTCGCCAAGAGCCATTACATTATAAGTATGCCGGCCAATTCCCATGCCTCCGTTCATCATCCATTCCTTAAACCTTCTGGCAATATCAAGAATATCTACCTTTTGACAAGCCACAAAGGAATCTAAGATGCATAGCATCATATCGGTATCATCAGTCCAATCGCCTCTTTGCCAACGACGACGATGATCATCCTGCACGATTTGAGAATAGTCCTCTATCCCATTAGGATAAAAACGATCCACCTCTTGCTTGGACATAAACTCCGTGCTCAGCCCCAAGGCATCTCCTACAGCTTGTCCGAAGATGGTACCGTGGAATCTTTCTTTTAAAGTTTCATTTTCCATATTTTTTCTATTCATACAACCAACAAATCGAAAAATCATCCATATCAATCACTCCATGGTGATATAATCCTTTGAGATATTCCTCAAAAGTTAATTGATTATCTGATGCTTGAAGTATTTGTATCCCTTCTTTTAACGGTGAAACAGACTCTTTCTCCACAATAGAAGCAGATTCTGGAGAGACTTCTTTTACCTGTCCAGATTCAAGAGAATGCGAAATAACCTCTATATAGACAAACTTGTTGCATGCAGCAATAAATGGCTGAGGTGTTTTCTTCATCCCCATACCTATTACTTCCTTTCCTGCCTCTCTCAGACGCATAGCAAGACGTGTAAAGTCGCTATCGCTAGATACCAGACAGAAGATATCCACTTGATTGAAATAGAGAATATCCATAGCATCGATTATCATAGAAGAATCGGTGGCGTTTTTCCCGGTTGTTTAATTATACTGCTGAATCGGGCTAATGGCATTTTCCAAGAGTACATCTTTCCATCCATTCATGGAAGACTTCGTGAAATCGCCATATATACGTTTGATGGTGAGATTACCAAATCTCGCCAACTCATCGGTCATATCCTTGATATTTCTGTAAGATACGTTGTCCGCATCTATTAACATCGCTATCATGTTTTCTGTTTTCATTTTACAAATGCTATAAACCAATATTATATGATAAAATATTCTACAGTATCATCCAATATAACATTTACTTGGGAGTAAAACCTGCAATCTTTTGCCTTGGAAGTATCAAAAGATCCTGTGGTTCTAAAGTCTTCGAGATGTAGCTGGAGACTTTTATACATCTTACACATTTTATAAGGTGCATCAAACCACGAAGAAACTGTTACGAAATTCCTACATGAGTTACAATTAGAGATATGGTATTTCTGAGAACAAATGGTATAGGCATAATTATATGCTTCATATCTGTTATGTGCAGAGAATACAACTTCACATAATGCTCGATGGTCTTTTCTCTTTATTTGTTTGCAGTTGCAATGTTCATTAGAAAGATATATTTTCCCGGATGGCATAAATGCACAGCGAGTGAGCCATACGCTTTCATTTATGTTGGAGTTGTTATAATCTTTGTTTTTGAAACCATAGAATGCAACTATTCTTATTTTCCTACCTTCCCACTCTTCGCCAACGGTTTTAGACTTCTCGACAAGTCCAGATTCTACCAAGGAAGAAATACTGTTCTCATCTTCTATAAGGATTTCTATTATTTTGTTTCCGCTATGTAGCTTGGCTTCATCGCTTGCATGGGTTACACAAAACTCTATATAGATAGGTTTACGTTTCGGAAATTCCTTAGAGAAAAATTTCAGGTCGCTACGCCTTCTAATATTGTCATACGTGATTTCCTGCTCACAAGAGTCATACAATGTCTTAAGGTCAAACCTTTTCTTCTCCTTATTGGAACATCTTCTTGAATAGCGCATGAAAATGCATTTCTCCTGGTTGCAAAACGAAGTATACTCAAACTCTATATAAAATGATGTTCTATTATAGAAAGCTTCCTGTATTTTCTCTTTTGCCAACAAGTGAAGCATTGACTCATAAGCAGCTTCACATTCAGTTCCTGATAAATGAGAAAAATGGTGCTTACGCTTTGCGCCTTGTTTCGCCTGAAGAGGTTCGCCACAATAGGTGCAAAAGCATCCACACTCTTTTCCATTCGCCACACTATCGATATGTACCAATTTCCCTTCAGCACTAAGTGCGTATGTTAAATATGGCTTTTTCATACTTCTAAAATATTAAATCTTTGAGTTCAGAATTTGCGACCTTAAACATTGGAAATCACAGATTGTGATATTCAATTCTTTAATAAAATCGTGAGGTGATCAAAATTTTTGACCACCTCCCTCGCAACTTTACCAATAGCGGTACTGTTGTAAACTCATGCTATATTTTTTTAGCTATGCCCATCTTCACCATTTCTTCAAGAGAACTCGCCTTTCCATCCACTACCCAGGATTTGCCGACTCGTTGAATATTATGTTCCTTGTTGTCTATACTGTATGATATTCCTTCTCTTGTTGTATAGGTGGTGTCACCAATAAAATTGAATGTTCTCATCTGTTTTTGACTTAACCGTGCTGTCGAGGGCTTATTTGTGCTTGCAAAGGTATAAATAAATTCTTAGAAATCTACTTTTTTTGAAGTTTTTTTTAGCTAGGATTATTTTTTCGGGCAGGTCGCACACGTTGAGCCACATGTAGTTATGTTTGTGATGGTGTTGGCTCATGTCGTGCGTGACCAGGAACAGCGTATGACAGAGGCGCCCCAAAAATATGATAAATGTTTGCTTGTTTCAAAGAAAATATCTTTGCAGACAAGTAAACGAGGCGTTCACAGAACTTATTTTATGTCGTGTGTACATCTGTAAATCGCCAAACAAGAGGGTAGAGGTGGAGAGTGTTCTCCACCTCTTATTTTATATATTGAAAAAGGAGAAGGCAAAGGAGGATGTCTTAGGGGAAGGACTTCCTATTTATGATGGTATCGATTTGCCGGTATCTCTTTTTCGTCGTAATAATCTAAAAAGTTACCCAAATATTTTATCTCCAAATCGGAAGATTAATTCTTGTTTAAGATCATATGGGAAACTGCAACCTCCAAATGCACAATTCCCTATACAGGTAACACTATCAGGAATAACAATATCTGTCAAAGATTCGCAATCTCTAAATGCATACCCCCTAATGCTGGTAACACTGTCTGGGATAACTATGTCTGTCAAAGAACGACAACCCCAAAATGCACCAAATCCAATGCAGGAAACACCATCAGGAATAACAACTTCTACCAAAGATTTACACCGAGAAAAGGCACTGTCTCCAATACTTGTCACACCATTTGGTATAACTATATTGCTCAAAGAATAACAAGCATTAAATGCACTATGCCCAATGCTGGTTACACTGTCTGGAATAACAAGGCTACTCAAAGAAGTGCAACCCTCAAATGCACTTTCCCCTATGCTAGTAACACCATCAGGAAATACAAGACTCTTCAAAGAACAGCAACCACCAAATGCCCTATCACCTATGCTGTTCACACTATCAGGAATAACAATATCTGTCAAAGAACGGCAATTCCAAAATGCCCAATCCCCTATGCTAGACACACTATCAGGAAGAACAAGTCTTTTCAAAGAATGGCAATTCCAAAATGCCCTATCACCTATGCTGTTCACACTATCAGGAATGACATATGATGTCGTATTCTTATCTCTAAATGCGATAATTTTGCTTTTGTCCTTATCAAACAATACTTTATTATCATAAATAAAGTAAGGTGACAAACATTTAAGTTCTCCATTCCAGCCAGAAAAAGGATTACCTATAATGTTGCCAACACTAGCTGGAATAACGAGACGCTTCAAAGAAGAACAAGCATTAAATGCACCATTTCCAATACGAGTTACACTGTCTGGAATAACGAGGCTTTTCAAAGATTTGCAACCAATAAATGCCTTATCCCCAATGCTGGCAACACTGTCTGGAATAATAATGCTACCCAAAGAACAACAACCACTAAATGCACTATGTCCAATGCTGGTTACACTGTCTGGAATAACGAGGCTTTTCAAAGATTTGCAATCTTCAAATGCACTCCCCCCAATGTTCGTAACGCTATCAGGTATAACCAGGCTTTTCAAGAAAAGGCAACCAATAGTTTTACTCCAACGAAATGCCTCATCACAAATAATCTTTGTTCCTTTTCTGATTGAATAAATACCATCAAGCTTTTTGGGGGCTTTCAACAATTTTCTTCCATCTTTGCTATATTTCACACCCCATTCATCAACAAAAGCTTCCTTCAACTCTTCCTCTGTAGCTTTGGTTGATAAGTCTTCAATTGTTTGAGGCAGGATAGGCTTTTCGCCTATAAACAACCAGTAAGAACATGCAGAAAGTTCCTTTCTTGCCAAGGCGAGCATGAAAAGAGAGTAAAGTGTACAGAAGTCTTTATCACACATCAACCCCTGCAGGGCAGATATTACCTTGCTATTTGAAGGATTGCGATAATCATTTTCTGAGAAGAGAAGTCTGTCTGAGGCACCATAGGTATCTAACAATGTAGAATTCATGGATATAGCCTTCAATGACAAGGCTATACTTGCCAATGAAAAATCATCTATTGTTTCATCGAAATCATCCATAGTACGCAATGGGTGACAGAAATCCTTGGTACCTACAGTTGGAGATTTGCAACCCTTCATAGAAGGTACAAACATTCCATCATAATCCACCAATGTAAGAGAGCCATCTGGACTGATTATGATATTGTCCGGCTTGACGTCGCCATGGGCAAAAGATTGTGAACGGAGCCAAGCCGCCATTTTGCCAAAGCGATAACAAAGCATTGACATAGCAGATTGATTGTGATAGTTTGCTGCAATGTAAGTTTCCATCGTCTCCCCTTCTACCCAATCCATCAACAATACAGGAAATTCATCCTCCTCGCATTGACTGTCAACGAAGAGTTCCTTCTCCATATACTTTACTGATGTAATATATGGAGAATCTAACAAATCCAGTTCGTCTGCAATCTGACGATAGGCATCAGCTCGCCCCTCCTGTTCTTCCGTAAAACACTTCAGGGCATAATATTTCCCGCTACTCTTGTCCTGCATCTTAAACACCACGGCAAAAGCACCACTACTGCGATATGGCTCTCCGTGATCATCCAATACAGGAGTCAGGTAAGCCAATTTATCAAGATTATCGCCAGCATCTTGAATGGCCTTTACATATTCTGATATCAATGGATACTGCATATTGTGCATTGTTATTTTATCTGCTTCTACAAATTTTAATGACAACAAATAGGGATATAAAGAAGATGGATGCTAGCCTTTAAAATAAACTAGCGTGAAATCATCCATATCTAAGATTCCTTTCGAATTCAGTTCTTTCAAATATAGTTCAAACCGACTGTTAGATGATGTTGCATCTAACAAAGATTGGAGCACATCCTTCCAAAAATCAAACTTCATGGTCTCTGCTGTTTTCAAAAGTTGTGAATTGCCAGATGCTTTTAGATATTCTTCAGCAAGTTCCTCACCATATTCCTTGATTTTTGTCAATTCATACATCATCATGATATAATGCGATAAGGCATCACTGGCAGCAAAGACTACCGAAGATTCATCCAGATAAAAGTCACCACTACAGAAACCTTCCTCTTCTAGAGGGTCTTTACAGCTAACCAACCTGGGAGGATTGCTAAAATCTGACAATTTTGTAAAACTGTGTTCCAAGACACCAGTTTCTTTGCTATAATGGAAGACTACGCTATCACCGTATGCCATCCATTTACATTTCTTTTCTCCTGTTATCCATGCAGCAGCAATGGTGGCGCAAGACCCCTCATTATAATATTTATTCAAAAGAATGCCGTCGCCTTCCTTTGCTCTTTCCTCATGTTCATTATAAAAGGTCTCCCAAATACCATCTACCCATTCGTCAAGTTCTTTGAAGGAGACGACGGGTTTATCTTTCGGAAGATGTTTTACAAGATACTCCGACCACTCATTGGCAAACAAGCCACAGCCTCCTGCCCCATCGGATACAGCTATACAGGTATCCGATGAGTAGAAAGCATCTTCGTTTGCAACATGGTCATTGAACTTTGCTATACTAACACCTCTGTTCATATTTTTTCTTTATATCATTACAGATTCTGATTAACCAGCATACTCGAAAGTGTGCCAATCTTCATCATTTTAACCAATCTCTCCATACCCGTATTTACACCCATAGCATGGTAGCGGATATCAGCCTGCTTATCTCCAAAGATATTACGGATCTGCTCATTGTAGTTGAGCGGCAAAAGACTTGACATATTATAAAGTTTCTCACCATATCCATTTCCGTTCAATTCATCTGCAGTTGCAGGGAATACGACCGATTCTGCATGTCCTGGTACAACATGAATGTTGAATAACAAAACATTACCATCATTAGTAAACATCGATTTCAATTGATTGGCAAGTTGCAGCATCTCATCATGTGAGGTGCCATTATACTCACCATCAGTAATATTGATAATTGTAGGAGGATAACAATCCTTGTCATGATGGTCTTTCATCCAGTTTTCGAGCAAACCTTCTGCACGTTTGAAAGCTTTGTCCATGTGTGTCCAACTACCATCATGGCGAGCTACCATCCATTGTTTCTTCTCTACTTCTTTGATGGTTATACCCTTACGAGTACGCACCTCTTCCTTCACCAGTTTCTTTTGGTAAGGATTATCACGAATCTCTTCTGGAGTAACAAAGTCTCGTCCTTCCAAATTGCCATTCCAGGCACTATAAGCCTCAGTGCCATAACCTATCATGGCAATATCAAAGTAATGGCGAGTCTCATTATTCTTCACACATCGCTCCACCAACTCGTTGATTTGGGCATTTACGATACGGGCAACAGCCTCTGATAAAGTCATATCCTCACCATTGAAGGTAGTAATTCTGCGCATAGAAACACTTTGGTCCACCAGGAAGATGAATGCAGTAGGATGCTCACGGTCAACACGAGCTGTATATGCATTCTTGCTCTGCAACATCTGTGGTTGGCTTGGAATTGGAATACCAAAGTTACCAATGTTCTTGATATACTTCAGAGGAATACTATTCTTTACCAAAATCTCTGCTTGATAGAATGGCTGCTCATCTACATCGAAATCGAAGTGATTGCGAGCCTTGACCGTTTGGAAGTGAATCTTCTTGAAATCCTCCAGACTTCCACCCACATGAGCACCATTGCGCACAGCATTTCTGTCTGCATACTTGGTATTCTCATCATAAATCACCTCAGGGTCTATCTCCAGAATGACAGGGTTAGAAATTCTATCCTCATTCATTGCCACATACATCATTGGATGGTTCATGGTAAAGCTGACACGAACATAATGTTCCAGGTTATCACGCTTATCCAACGACCAGGATGGAGAACCAGGTCCTCCACCTCCTGGTTTAGGAATATTGATACCACGTTCCTCACAATCCTTCCAAGAATAGAGTCCTCCATTCTTGATAATATTCTCCAAGTTATCACGGTCAGTGAAGTGATAGAGCTTGGTGATATGATTTTGTTCGAGGATATTCTTAAAATCCTCCCAGTTACTTCTTCTGTTCATTGTTTTTGTCCTCCAATAATATATGTATGTTAGAATAACGTTAGTTGCTTTGGTTCTATTGTCTGCGGTTTCCACTTTTTATCTATTGCTGTCCGATAAAACCAGAAAACTCTGACAGCCCTCTCGCACGTGCGTGC
>ERZ1026901.749-NODE-749-length-23055-cov-8.145478_pt1 | contig 23055 bp, 28 predicted proteins | sample MGYA00380179_ERZ1026901 | MGnify/ENA primary metagenome ERZ1026901 (study PRJEB33269, sample SAMEA4719815) | human gut metagenome | biome: human-associated habitat; feature: organic feature; material: feces | place: Cameroon | collected 2013-10 ... | reverse complement strand
TCCCCCTTGGATAATTAGCGGTATAATCCCGCCAAGCTTCACCCACCATGCGTTAGCATTTGATACATCCCCGGCAACTACGCCAAGAGAGGACAGATCACTAGTATCAAGGAAACGGGTAAACGGGGTATCGTTGACGACAATCGAGCTATTGCCTCCACGATAATAGAGCCGCCCGCTAGCCTGTTCAATCCAGAACTGGGTGGATTCAGCATTATCCCTACATTGCGGAATATTCACAAGCTGCCCACATTGTCCGGGCTGGTTCTTGAATATACTAGCCTTATTGTACGAGCTAATGAACATACCCAAAGCATTGAGTGCGACGTTACCAGTAGGTGGTGCAAAGTTCGTGCCTTTACGGTGCAGGTAGTCCCAAAATCCTGAATCCCCATCCAGAGTGCTTGCTTTATCCGCTAGCCCTGCGGTGTCTGCCCTACCTTGCAAGTTACCGATGACTTTAGGGACAGTCAAGTTTCCTGTCATGGTGTCGCCCGCTTTTTTGACATACTTTGCAAAAATATCATGATGCGGGTCAGTGTCCAAAATATGGCTATTCAAATCTGCCGCCCTGGCCATGGTCTCAGCTGTGATGGCTACCGCCACAGAGGAAGCATTACCAATGGTGGTATAAATCACATATTCTTGAATATCCAGAGGGGTGGACTTATCAGGGAGCCAATCGGCTTTCCCTTCCAGTGCGTAAGCGTAGCCAAAAAGCACCTCCGCCCCTTGGTACCCATCCCAACCGCTATCAGAATAAGAAGAGGAGGACACTTTAGCATAAAGTCCCACCTCATTCATATAGAAGCCTTCTGTCACGCTGTCATTCTTGAACGCACAATAAATGGCCGCTCTTGCTTCTGATAAGTCATCATTCTTAACAGGGGCTACCTTGCTAATGGTAGCGGCAATGACTTTATTTTTCAGGGCTGTATATTTGGCCACATTCTCTGCACCAATAGGACGGCCGGAGCCGATTTCCATTTTGGTGAATACTAGGGGCTGGCTCATGGTCTCTGACAATTCCAGAAGCCGCATCCCCGCTTCTGTTACGGTTACTTTACTAAATTCCGCCATTTCCTTCTCCTTTGAAATAAATAATAGAATCTTCATATCTTGTTGAAACCCAGTCTCCGGCAGCACGGCCTACTTCCCCGGTAGCCACCTTTCGGACTACCCCGCCAGGGCATCCCCAAGCGTTCATCTCAATGGTATGAGCCGTCTGAATGGTCAGATTGGCAGGCACAATCAAGCGGGCATACCTTTTGATGGTCTCCAGCCGTGGCACCATGTCGCCATCCAGGTTCAAGATTAACGTGTAACTTTGAGGATGTACAACCGGGATGACTGCGTTTTTGTGATACATGCCATCGCATAGATTTTTAAATGACCGCTCCGTGTAGGGCGTTGTCCCGTTGATAGCCAGATAAATAGCGGCGCGCCGGTCGTCCAGAGTAGCTCCTGCATCAGGATACAATCCTAGCATGTCCTCCCAACGTTCCACGCCTTTCAGGTCAGTATGGAAGATGAAGGTATTGGCAAACCATTTCCAGGCCGCTTCATAGAGAAGCGAGTACTCCGGGTTTTCCGCAGTGGCTAGGGCTTTTAGTTCTTTAGCCGCCGCCAGAACATCAGGGAAATACCGCTCCACCCTTACCGCTCTAGTTACCTTCTCCATCATGCGCCTCCGGTCAAATCCGTAACAGCGCCCAAGGTGGCCAGGTCGGTATTGGCAAGCTCAATATTTTCCTCTTCCCCGTTTAGCGTAGTATTGGAAATATCAGCCACATAAGGACGGGCCAGCAGTCTGCTTTCAATCTGAGAAATACGCACCACAATCCCGCGATTCTCATATCTCGAAGTAGACACGACGAGCGTATCCTGCCAGTTCTTATTGAGTTCATCAAAATACGTTTGGATGGTTTCCTTGATATCCTGCTCACAAGTGGCCCAGGTATCAGTCCCTAAGAATTTAATCTTTAAGCCTATAGCAATGGACGAAGTGCCCGCCGCTTCCACGGTTACACGATGACCAATAGGGGCAATTCCTACCCCATTCTGTGCAAAAGGTACCGGGTCGATAGCTTCCTGTACTTCTTTCACAAAGGCAGCAGTAGGCGGTTTGTTTTCAGAGGTAGAAAATACGATTTTCACCGTGCCGCCTCCATCCCATACCGGGTATACCTTGACGCCACCCACGCCGCTAATCTCGCCCACTTTTTGCTGGTAATCGGAGATGTTCCCGCCGTAAGCCTGGGTCTCAAAAGAAGCCAGATAACGTTTTCTAAACGTCTCGGTGTCCTCTTCATCCTCCCCGGGGCGTTCCACTTCTACGATATCCGCCCGCTGGAGCCCTTGGACATAAGAAATAGGAATGGCAACGCCGCTTGTCTTATTTCCCACTGTCCCGCTTGTCTCACAAGCTGCCAGATAGCGGTTAGACACGCCAACCCGCGAACCTACCGTGTAATTGACGGAATCCACAGAATAGCGCGAGCCAATCGGTAAAACGGCGGTGCTAGGTGTTGCTTCGATAACTACTACAGCGTTTGTAGCTCCTTTAGGGGCCAAACCTCTTTCCTTAGCTCGTTCAATCAGATATTCGCGGTCTGCGGTATCGCCGAAGGTATTTTTCAGAAAATAATCCACTACTGAGTAGAGAAGCATGAATTCGATAGCCGCTGGCATAGTCGCATCATAGGCGATGGAACCTTCCCGTTTATCTATGCCCTTGGGCATACTGTCCAGCATTCGCTTTTCAATAACTTGTTCGGTCTGATTTTCAAACACGTATACGTACCTCCTTTTCCGCCTCTAACTCGCCATATATGGTTATCACAGTAAACTTTGCCGTCACGTTTCCATCTTTTGTATAAGTCAAATCAAAATTAATCACATCACTTATGCGGTCATCCTGTATGAGCGCCTCACGGATCCGGCGCGGAATTTCAGGCAAAACATAAGGAATAGGCTTTCCAAATAACTCGTCCAGCTCTACCCCATAGTTCCAGTCATAAATGACATATCTATATCTCTCTGTATTTAAAATCTTATACACGGCCTGCCTTACCGCATCCAATTCATCTGTAATCGTTCCTTCAATCCGTTTTTCTTCGATACGCATCTTATAGGTCTTATTCGGGTAAGTTTCCTGTGTACTTACCTGAATTGTAGTCCCGTTCGGCGCGTTTGAAGTATCCGGAAGTAAAGCCATCTAATCACCCCCATTGCCCTGATAAGCCGACATGGTTGGTTATCCGTGACAGTACGCAGTACTGCTGTCCTCCCTGCTGGCGAATCATAATCACTACCTCGCCGGGCTTAAGCCCGTTATATACCCTGATTTTCTTGCGCCCCTTATAGTCGTGGTTATGGCTGGCAAATTCTGCGTCGCCACCGCCTCCGGCACGATTCTCCGTCCGGTGGTTCACTTCGATATCCACGTCATAATCCCGGACGGCGTCTGTAAAAATCAGAAATTCACTGGTTATCAGGTCCTTCTGGTTTACCCGGATAGTCACCGGATTACTGCTTTCCACCGTTCCCAGTATATAATCCCCCATCCGCATGCCGTTTACGGTCTGCGAGATAACCGCCTGCAAGGTCTGATACAATTTAGTATTCAATCGTATCACCCCTTAGACGTCTTAATAATGGCTGACGGAGAAAGCCCGCTCATCTTACGATAATCGCTTCCATGCACCACACGGTTCTTACTGGTGGAGTTACCATAGTATCCACCGTGACCGTCGTAAAGCACTACATGGGAGTTGTTTCCGTATACGATAGAATCGCCGGCTTCCAGGCTGCCCGCATTAAATGGCAACACCTGAATGCCCTTGCTTCGGGCATCGGAAACCAGGGTGCGCACGCTGTATACATGCCTCTGACTCTCTGACTTAAGGAACGGGCTGTAATAGGAGCCCATCTTTCCGACCGCCTCTGTGCAACCTTTGGAACCGTTCGCCATGGTTTGCCCCACATAGGCATTGGCACCGGCGCTGAGGCCCGTTGAAACCTTAGCCCCCAGTTTTCCGGCCGATTTATTTGCGTTGCTTCCTCCGGAGCTTCCGCCACCGGAACCGCTGCTTATGCCGGTAATCTTATCCCCGATTACATCCATATCCATAGTGTGTTCATGGTTTGAGAAGGTGTGCACCACATTCTGTACGATAAGCCGTTTGGCCTCCGTATCCTGCTGCCCCCATCCGGTCTCCCCCAGATTGATATTTATCCACAACATGGACCCGCCACGTATGGATAAATCCCCGGCGGCGCCCTTAATGGATAGCGTACGGCTTATCCGGTTAAAGTGCTTAAGATAACTATCCGCGAGTTGCCTTGGGTTCTGATTCTTTGCGTTCACGCTGGCGTGATACTGCAGCACGCCCCACTGTTTCCGGCTTTCTGACGCCTCGTACTCCTTAGCCGTAGCCGGGGCATAAATCGTCTTATGGCCGTTATCGCCATCATCTACATCCAGTTTGATGAGATTATACGTTCCCTTGTCGATGGTACCGGTATAGGAATAATCCTGCGCCGTTTCCGCATCAATCAGCAGATTACTCTGCATCTCTTCCAGGTCTTTCAGCATCAGCTTTCCGCAATCATCGTACAACGTGAAAAGCCGGTCGGTATGAATCATAGTAAGGTCCAGCGCAGTCTGGCACATATCAAGGATTGACGCATTGGCTTCCCGCCGTTTGTCTATCACATACCCGGTATCATCCAATTCACCTACCAGTAATTCAAAGTCCTCGGCCAGTTCCTTAATCACTTCGGAAGCCTTCTTCCCGGTATAGGAAAAAGTATCCTTATTCAACAGATATCGCAGCTGATCATAGGCAATGATATCCCAATACTGGTCCTTGCCACGCCTCATCTCAAAGATAAAGCCGTGGAAAAACTGTTTCCCATTCCATGACACATCGATGGTATCACCGTACTCCATCTTCAGTGTCTCATCACGGACAATTTTACAGGTCAGCTTTCCCGGAGCACCCACCCAATGGAGCTCCCATTTGGCGCCATCAAAAACAGACGGGATAAAGTACTCTCCCGTCTTTTTATGGTAGATAACCGCGGTAAACCCTTCGGTTTCGCCTCCGGTATATTGATTAAGCGTAATCAAAACTTAATCACCTGCTTCCTCAGTTCTTCCACTGGGTTATATATTCCGTTATTAAGCGCCACCTGGCGCCAGTCAAGACTACCATTCGTCGCCCCTTTAACGGCTTCCCATACCGTCATGCCTTTAGTTACTTCTATGGCATGCGGGAAGGCCATATCTTCGGTTTCCCGCGGAGAGTTAACCATCAGCTTCTGGTTTCCGTTTTCATCCGTCTGCAGTGTTACTGTCTTAGTCCCGAATGGCCGGTACTGCTTAAGACGCACCGGCACGGTCACATCCATGCCGTCATTTTCTGCATCTTCCTCTATGGTGTAGCTTTCCAGCGTCACAAGCATATTGGTACTGAAAAGCAGACTGAACCCAGAGCCCATACGGGTAACAATGAATCGAAACGGCGTTCTGGTTACCTTGTACTGCTCCAGCGCCTTCAGATAAAAATCAGCCTTGGTAAAGCCAAAAAGGCGGGATCCTCCGGTGAGGCTTCCCAGCAGACGCTTCCCGATTTCGTTCTTTACCGCCATAGCCAGAGAATTATCATATGCCGCCCACGGATAGTCCTGATTAGGCAGTCGTACATCAAACGAGATTTCCGACAGCCCCGGGGTCTTAATCAGGTTGCATTCCCCTTCATTAATCAGATTAATGGTCTTGTTCTTCCCCTTTATGGAGAGAGACATCTTATCCGGAGGAACCGGAAGCTGAAGCATTCCCATAAAAAAGTAATACATCAGGCGTGCACCTCCTGCGCCGCATTAACCATACCATCACGAAGCCCTGCGGTAAGCTTATCCACTACCCCGTCAATATCCATATCATTGCTGATCTGGTTCGTGACCCCTCCCAGGTCAATGGTTACCGAAGCGGTGGTGTACTTATCTATGGCCTTGCGTTCTGCCAGCTCACGGAGAAGCCGGAGGTCATCCCCGGCAAAATCCATGGCCTGCGCCATCTTGCCAGTATTGGCCGCAGTGGCCTTGCCATTCTTGGCTATATCCCCAACGGTTCCTGCGCCAGCGCCGGCTCCGCCAATGTTAGGCATGGCCGGTGTGCTGACCTTAGGTACCAGGCTATCCAGGCTGAAGTTTTTAACGCCATCGCTCCATTCCTTGCCCCAGTCACCTTGCGTATAGCTGATTTCTGCTGTCTGCTGAATGTTTGTGCCGAATACTTCATTGATTTTCGTTGCCGCCGTATTAAGCCCGCGAATCAGGAAGTTAATAGAACCAATCATGCCATCCACGCAGCTCTGAACAATCCGCCCCATAGACTCAAACGCTTCCGCTATGGCGTTTCTGAGGCCTACGGTATGGATTTTCCATGCGGCGAATACGCCGATAACCACCAGTACCAGGGCAATGATTACCCCGAGCGGGTTGGCCATCATAACCGCATTAAGCAATGCCTGCGCAGCAGCGGCCCCAAGGGTTACGATTCTCCACTCTCCCGTGACGGTTTTCAGAACGGCTGTTCCGGCGGCTTTCGCCGCATCTATAGCGATTCCCAGCATCTCCTCTGCATTGGCAGCCACCCACGCGCCAGCAATAAGCCCAAGATAGGCTAAATAGACCTCAAACAGGCCAAACAACGTAGGACCGAACACTTCAAGGAATGCAGTTCTCAGTCCAACCGACCAGCTATACAGGATTCTCACGCCATCGATAAGCTCTCCCCACCAGGACACAATATAGTTTAAGTAGGCCCCTGCTACACTTCCGAATATGGTAATTGCAGAAGCCAGTCCGTTAAATACAGACTGCAAGGCAGAAGAATTGGTTATTCTCTGCACAGCAGTATAGACAGGCACCATGGCCCGTTCCGCTATGCTACCCATATTCTGCATCATAGCTTCCCATGTCATAGGCATGGACTCAAACTGCGCATTAATTTCCTTCGCATTGTGCAAAATGGCATCACGCAGAACATCTGCAGTGATAACCCCCTGCGAGGACAGCTTCTTTAACTGCCCCTGGGTAACCCCCATTTCCTTGGCAACCATCTGTTCAATCAGTGGCGCGGCTTCGGCAATGCTTCGGAATTCATCCCCCTGCAATTTGCCGGAACCTAATGCCTGGGTAAGCTGAAGCATGGCGTCTTTCTGTTGCTGAACGCCGGTACCGCCGATGGCAAAGAGCTTTTGAATCTCTTCCACAAACGGTACCACCGTCCGGGCATCAGGAAACGCCTCTTTCGCTGTCATGGCAATCTTAGACACGCTGTCCAGCATGCCATCATAAGAGCCGCGGGCTCGCAGTGCGGACTGAAAAATCATGTCATTCATCTGGGCAGTCCGTTCTGCACTTCCGGAAACCATCTGGAGGCGTGCCTGCATGCCTGAATAGGCGTCAGCAGCCTTCATCAGTTTCCCTGGAATCTGTGCTACCGCATCTGCAATGCGCATAGCTATATTCGCTGCTATATTTCCCATAGTAAAGGTGCTAAGCATACCGGAGAAGGCAGATTTGGCACTTCCCAGAGCACTGCTTGCCCCTGAGGAAGCCCCTTCCATGGCTTCCATAGCGCCTTTAGCCTTTTCAATACTTACCGCCATACCGTCAGCCGCATTGGCGATTCGAATCATGACGGCTGAAGAGCCATCTACAAGGGATATGGTTTCAGAAATTCCCGCCATCTTTACCTCCTTTACGACTTCGGCTGATTACGACGTTCTTCCCTGATCGCAATCGACACCGCAGCGGCGACAAACGCCCTATCCTCTGCGGACAATGACAGCAGATAGGACGGCGCCCACTTAAATCTGAACAGACAATAATAGGCGATGTTTGCCCAAAAGTCATCGCCTTCAATTAGTTTTTTGCGGTTTCAATCTTATCCGCCATGTCATTCTCAAAGCCCAGAGCCTGAATAATGGCATTAAACAGGTTAGTAAATTCCCCCGGCAAAAGCATCTTGGAAATGAGCTGTTCTGCACCAATGGCGCCATAATGCGCCTGCAGTTCTGCATCATTCAGATTCGGGTAGGTCACACACTTAGCACACAGCGCCTTCATATAGCGCACGTTATCGGTGGTAGTTTCCTTCTTACCAGTTGCCCCGACAAATTTCTTTGTCGCGGAAAGAATCAGCTTCTCATTTTCGGACGCGGTAAGCAGATGAAACTTCCACGGAATCGGATTGCCGGATTCATCGGTGAATCGAGAGCTTGCTACATAACTGATTTCTTCAGTATCAATTTCCGGAGCCTTCATAAAGGCATTAAAATTTTCGGCCATCATATCCTCCTGTTACTTCATACCATCAAGGTCTTTAAACTTGGTCGGCTGTTCCACATCTTCAAAGGTAAAATTGAGTTCCTGTTCCAGCCAATCCCCGCCGGCATCAAATGCAGCAACCACCACAGAATCCAGGTTGCAGTCCTTAAGAATTGTCGTAGATTCCCCGGCGTCAGATGTGGGGTCGTCATTGGTAATCTGCATATCGAAATATACATCCTTGCCGGTGTTCTTATAATCCATCATCATCTGTGTGAATCGGGATGTATTGTAATAAATGGTCATAGAGCCGGTACCGTTGCAGCCTGTGGATTTGTGGCCTTTGCTGGTACGCCCCAGAATATCAACTTCCTTCTTGGTCTTTTCCAGTTTTGCTTCCAACTTCTTAGCCTGGAACAGCAGGAAGCGTTCCCCGTTAACCGTCACATAGGCGGTGGCTTCACGGGCGGAAATAACATCTTTTGCGTGCATTGTACGGATTGCATTAATTGCCATAACTTACCTCCTTTAAGCAACGACTATCGCGCAGTACAGTTTTTCCATGCAGCAGGTCGGCTGAACGGTTTCGTTATACAGTACAGCAGTCTTTTCTGTTCCCTGAGTCGGAACAGGAATATCTTCAGATTTAAAGTTCTGAATGGCTCGGATTCGCTGATATTCCTTATGGAGGAATACGGCATCGGCCCACAGTGCCTTTCTGCCTTCATCATCATTCTGTTCCTTGCCCAGATAGGTCTTATTGAACAAATTAGCCAGATCGGTTGCCAGCTGGTCGAGCACACGCACAACCTGATTCAGAGCAAAATCCTTGTTCTTCTGCTTGGTGTAACTGGTGTATGTGTTGATATCTGTTATCACCTTCACCTTGCCCACCAGCTCCCCGGACAGGGTTTCCTGTACGCCATGGAATGCCAGACGGCCTGTCTGAATTGCCCGCTTCAAATCCAGCTGACTGTATACAGTATCCACGGTAAATTCACCATCATAGTCCGCATTGGTCAGACTGGCATTAATCGCACAGGACGCTTCTGCACCGGTCAGCCAGTATACCAGGGAAGCCGGGGACACCCCAGAATCTTTGGCCTTATTCAAAATAGAGATAATCCCTTCATAATCAGCCGTATCATCGCCATAAATTACAAGCTGGAACTTAGAACCTTCATCATCTCTCATGCGCTTCACGAAATTCTTCAGAAGTCCCATGATGTCCTTATCGGTTCCCGGGTATCCCATCACATTAAAGTAATAAGGAGAAATCGCGTCCAGATAGTCCTGATACTGCTTAGAGGTCACTGCCGCCCCATTAGAACCGCCAGTCAACGGAGCTGCCGCAGAAGCCTTAAGCGCGGTGTCACTACGGTCTTTCCATACCACATAATCGTTATCCTTGACGTCGGCCCACGTGGACAGTGCCTTCTGCTTATCTACTGCGGTCTGCACACCATCCAGCAGCACGTAGGTAATGACATCGAACTTTGTCGGCTCATCCACATTGGAGGCCACTTCTACACTGAATGCGTTACCGCGTACACCGCCATATTTAGCGGTTGCCAGGGTATTCGCCGCCTTTACCGGGGAATTGGCCAGACGGTAAAAATAAACCATCTTTGCATTGATGAACAGGTCCCGCAGTCCTTTCAGTTCATCAGCTGCATAATCATAGCCGAAGTACTTCATGGAATTTTCCTGGAATTCTTCATTGGTTACCGGGAATACCGTATCTTCCGGGCCCCAGTCAAACGGAAGCGCCATAGTCGCATATCCACGGTCTGCGATTGCGGCTTCCGCTCTGTATCTACTTACAAAATTGATGTATGTACCAGGCAGAATCTTATTCTGAAACTGCCAGGTTCCTCCACCTAAAGCCATTTCATACCTCCTTATGCATTCACTTCTTCTACTACTTCATGCGAAAGCGCCTTGGCAATAGCCTCTTCTACTGCTTCAGTGGTATAGGTTTCAGAGTCTGAAAGCGCCATAGACAATGTGTCTCTGTACGCTTCATACTTTTCAGACTCCAGAATCTGTCGTTTAGTAAACTTTGGTTCGTCCATCGGTTAATCCTCCTTAACATGCTGAGACTGTTTTAAGGTCTCCATAAATACACCTTTAGGCGGCGGAATATAGAATCTATCCGGATAGGTGATATGTATATGCAGCGCTTCATCAATCGTGCTGCTTATGTCTTCCCCGCGGATTATGTCCCCGGTTCGAAGTTTCAGCGTTTCCAATCCCAGTTCAAGCGGGGCAAGCTGCGCATACAGATCTTTATAATCCACACTGTCGCCCTCATCAAACGTGGTGATATAGCTGACCTGGAAAGACAGGTTCCTTACATAGTGCCCTTTCAGTTCCGGGATAAGTTGTGAGTCAACGAACTCAACAAAAAAACAAGGCGCTTCAAAGCCTTGCTTCTGCTGACTTGTATATATCGGGATGGCATCCCCATACAGGGAATACAGGGTATCCACAATCCCCTGGAGTATGATATTTATCATTCAAACCCCTTTCTCAGGTACTGGCGGAATCTCCGTCTTACAATCCGATCCACATCCTTCTTTACTTCATCGTGGGCTTTCTGAAGCATGTGCTGACCGGGAACCCACGGCTTCTTAAGGCGCTTGCCCAGTACGGGGACGAACTGCCCCACGTGCTGACGGTGCCCATATTCCACATAGGACGCGTACTTCACATTGTTCAATACCTTAGCTTCGTAAGTGCCCCCGCGCCTTTCCGAAGGCGTGGCGTTCCATCCCCGGTGAAGCGTTCCCCCGGTAGCAATCTTCTGTCGCTTACCTGTCGCAGGGTCTACGGCATATACGCCTTCTCCTACCGGAGTCTTTTTCTTTACCTTGCTTAACACCCGCCCGGCCAGTTCATTTACGCATCCATTATAGAAGGCATCTTTCACTTCTGGAGAGGCCAGCGCGTGCATCCGTTTAGCGAAATCCCTGTACTTCATGGATGTTCCTCCCTGAGGTCCAACGCAATTTCCTGATGATGGGCATATCGGGCAGTAACTCCAGCGGAAATATACCGTCTTACCGTGCCATCAGAAAAGGTAATGTCTACACAGGCGCCTTCTGGAACCGAAATATCTGGCTCCATAATCAATGTGATTAGCTGTGACACACCAGCCGGAGCGACGCCCTCAGCCGTTGCCGCCGGAGCCGACTCCACATTCACACGGCAGGCCGCCTTCCCGATATTGATTTTCTTCATAGTGGTTTCATGCGTATAAAAATCGGCGGTCTTCTTGTAAGTGTATACCTCGCATGTGGAGTCAAACAGCGACGCAATCGCCTTACTTACCATCGCAATTTTCGGAAACATGCGATCAGCTCCTTATCCGGTGATATCAGGACATTGGCAAGACTGGACAGCCGTTCTGCCGTAGACTGCCCGGTAAGCTGTACAGTAACTTTCCCTTCGGTAATGGAATTCACTACCCGTGTGCCTTCCTCGCCTGACATATCCGCTATACGGCTACGGATATAGCGCCCGGCGGTCATTCTGACGTGCAGTGGGTCCAATCCTTCGGGAAGTGTTTCCTGATTAGCCATCACCTTTAATTCCGTTTCGGTGGCGTTCCAGAGATACTGAATAAGCGGCGTATCTGTATCCGGCACCGTGTAATTCGTCAAGCCCTGAATGAGCAGATAAACGTCATCAATCAAGGTATCACCTCCAATAAAAAAGCACCCACAATGTGAGTGCTTATGCTTTAAACCCCCGGGACCGCGGCTTTAACACCTTTAGCCAGATTATATGCCTTTTTCATCATAGAGTTCTCAGAAAGATACTCAGCGCCCTTTATGGTCAATGTCGGGCGAATAATCTTTACTATTGGCGTACGTCTTCCCATAACCGGGATAAGCGCAACTCCATCTATATATCCATTCTTCACCAGTTCAGTCATAAGGATTTCCCATCGCGTTTCTTTAACATGAAGCGCCTCGGGGGATATAGAACGACTGTCAAACTCGTCATAATCCATTGACTGCTCAATAGCTTTAAGAATCTTGTAAATGATAGAAAAGTATTCCATGGCTACTCCTTTATTTCATGCCTACATACCTCTCAATTTCTGAAAAGTCGATTCAGAACAGAGAATATAAAATTCCGTAGTTCCGCCTTCCGTCAGATCTAAATCCGTCTCCAGCTGGCAATCCGTAAAGGCGAGAGATTCATACCGCCCATCCTGCCTGAGTGCCTTCCCGGCAAAACCCAGATGATCTACCTTAGCGAAATTGACTACTCTTACGTCTCTGTGATTATAGGTAAGCAAAAGGGACGCATATCGGTCTACGATGATACGCCCCTTACCTAACCCGCTTACAGGATTAGATACTTCAATAATCTGTATTTCCGCCTCGCAATTTGCCAGAAGATATCGGTTTTCCCCACATACTGCATATAACTACCCATCAGTCATGGGTATGGTCTTTATAATTGTTTCCATTCATTTCGACCTCTTTACTTCAAACTGCTTGAGTTCTTCGTCGGTCAGCTGGCTTGCATCAATCCCCTTTTCTTTGCAATAGGCATCCAGTTTATGCAAATCATACGGAATCGGAATGTGTGTCCCATCAGTAGGTTCCGTCAGCACAGAAAAATTATCTAATTCACAAAGGCCTTTCCAGTATTCATCTCTTTTTATCCTCATAATATCTAGCCACCAACCTTTCAGCTGAATCCTTTGGTATATACATCCTCTGGCTACCACCAACCTGAACCGCGCCTAATTTAAATCTATAGTAATCGATTAATTTTGACTTAGCGTCAAAATAAGCAAACCCATCAAATCCATCATCACGGCTACGCTTGCACGCATATGCGAATAAATGCGCACCAACGCCCTCATAAGCTTTGCTCTTAAATTTCTTGTGGTGCTTGTTATTCCAGGGAGCAGACTCCACCACATCGATAAAATAGGCCTTATTAGACTCCTCTTTTTTCATCGATATAAGCCCCTGCACTCTTTCGTCGCCATCCGCCTTCAAGGCGTATACCTGCGTATCAAGTTTCTGCGCAGCCTTATACCAATCAAATTCCCAGTCGGAAAATTGTCCTTTCTTAACGGCTATGGGTTCCATCGTAGTATTTACGATTTTTCCATCTTTCATCCGAATCAGACACGGTGTAACAGCGTCTATCTTTATATCTATTTTACCATGTTTCCGGCCTATTAAATACTTCTTTTCCCACTGTGAATAGGTCATCTCTTTGGTCTTACTGCCCTTTCCTGTGTCCGGGTCTCTGGCCCATCGCGTTGTGTCGTTATCCTCATAATAAGGAACCAGCGTACAACGGCAATGGGGGTGCATGGGCGGGGCGTTTACCCCGGGTTCCAGATATTTGCGTTCAATCACGGAGCCGTCAAGCTCTCCGCACGTACCACATGTGTGCATTTCCAGAGTAGCCACGTACTCCATCTTATCGGCTCCCAGTTTATCCGCCGACTCAAGGTCCGCCAGTGTCTGCGCATAGGTGCATTCGGTCTGCACAAGCCTTGTGGCCTGATAGAGCCCTACACCCATTTCTTTCGCCAGTCGTTTTCCGGCATCCACCGGAGTATCCCCACGCACCAGCATCCGTACCAGTTCGCCCTGCAGCTTACCTGCCAGGGTTTCCCTATTCTGCCACAATCGGTCAGACCAGTTATGGCCATCCGCGGTCCATGGTTTGGATAATATCTTATCTACCGCGTCATTGGGTATCTCGGAAAATGTGGAATATTTCCCCTCTGCCTGTTGCCTGAGATATTCATTATGATAGGTCTCATCCGTATAGGTACCCCGCAAGGCCTGCGCCGTCACATCCTCCGTCTCATGGTACAGCTCATACAGCTTATTCCGTATGGAAAGTTCCAGCTGTTCCAGTCGGGAGATATGCGCCCTGGCGCTGGCCGCCGCGAGTTCCTTTTCCCATCTTCCGTCCTTATTTTCCCGTGCCTTCTCTTCAAATTCCTTCAAGGACATTCGAAGCGCCTTCATGTCACGGGTATCCAGCAGACGGTGGGCTTCCTGCAGAGTCACGCCCTGTTCCCTTGCAAAGCGGGCATACCAGGCCAGTATATCGTTTTCGACTTCCCTTATGGCGCGCTCCCAGTATTCAGCGAGTTCCTCGGTCATGTCATCAATGCGCTTATGCTGCGCCTTCTGCTGTTCCAGAGCCCGCTTTTTCCAGTAATCGCTCATCCTGGTATCCCTTTCCGGCTAATCAGCCAATCTTATGCTTAAGCGCTACGATACGAATCTGCTTCGGTTCGTATACACGCTTCCAGTTCTTGCCGTTTGCAAGTTCTTCACGGGTCGGGGATTCTACATTGGTGCGTACGGCGTTGGTCCACTGTACTCCTCTTGGGTGCATGATGAAGCAACGACGGTTGTACAGCATATTCACACCGGCGCCCAGGTTTGGATCGCGGTCGGTTTCTGTCTGTACAAAGCCTGTCGGACTGCCTTCACCATAAGCAATGGCGCCTTCGCCAAAGAGATAAGTTGTATATACACCCTCAGCAGTCGGGCATCCGTCATCGACGATAACGCGGCGGCCCTGATAGGTATCGAATTCAACAGAAGTACTGTCTCTTTCGGTGGTAATCAGGTTCAGCTTCTTCAGATAAGCCTTGGTTGCAGAATGCATCACAATGGCGGTCAGCTGGTCCTGCGCATCCCCCATAAGCTGAAGGGCATCAATAACTGCAGTCGCGCCAATATTGGCGGCCACACCGGTGCCGCCGGAAATATCCAGAATATGATCCTTCATGCTATCGGCGGAGAATACCCCGGAAAGAAGGTTAATCAGTTCCTTCTGATACTGTCTTGCCCAGTAATCGGACACCAGGTCACCAATGGCACGCATCGGGTCAGTGCCTGCCAAAGCGGCAGAAAGGGCGGTAGCGCTCCACTTCTGCTGTCTCATAATGGTGGTGGATACATCCTTATTGGATGTAATCTTCTGGAATTCAATCTTCTGTCCTTCCACAATGTTCTGCGCATCACCGGAAAGGTCTTCAAAGAACGGCATATTATGGGTTCTTGCCGCTTCACTGGCCAGCGCATCAAATGCCGCATTTCTTACCATAATTCCGCTGGTCACAAAAGCGGATTTTTCCATAGTTCTGTTAACAACATAAGGTGTAAAAAGTTCCGGTACAATCACATCGGAAAATGTAGTTCCTGCCATAATCTAATTCCTCCTAAATCTTTACCCCGGCAGCCGCAGCCATCGCCTTAGCCTGTGCCGGATTTTCTCTGAGCATTCGGCCCTGTTCCGTCAAATTGTATGTATCACGGGCAAAGGGGTTATTAATCTTCGTTCCACCGCCTGCCGGATCATACTTCGGATTGGTCAGCTTCTTAAACAGGAAAGGTTTTGTCTTTTCCAGATTAGCCAGCTGTTCATCAAGGCCGGTAAGTTTACCGTCTTTACCCAGGACGATTTTAGACTGGTCGAAAAGCCCTGCCACGATATCCACGTCCTGCGCGGTGTCCATGATTTCCATCTTGATAGCATCGCTCAAACGCAGTTTTTCAAATCGCACAGAGGCTTCTTCCATTGCCTTCTTGTTTTCTTCCTGCAGAGACTTAATCTTGGCTGTAAGTTCTTCCACACTGCCTTTTGTGGTCTTAAGCCCTTCCAGCTGTTTATCACGTTCTGCCAGGGAAGCGGTTAAGGTCTTCTTTTCCTCGTTGACCTCGTTAAAACGAGATTTCGGGACATAGGCGCCATCAAGAAAACTGTTCAACGCCTTTCTTGCGGAATCATACTTTTCTTCACTTACGCCCAGTTCCTTTAACAATTCTTCTGTCTTCATTCGTTAGCTCCTTCCGGTTTTTACCGTGGTTTACCTGCCACGCATCAGCTATTCTTCGACTTCTTCGACTTCTTCGACTTCTTCGACTTCTTTGGATTCTTTGACTTCTTCTGTCACGGCCACCCGTTTCTGTCTATAGGGCTTACCGGACATACAGCAGTCCATCACAATCTGCAGCACATCGTACTCATTGCGCTCGCTGAAATATCGCAAGGGGAATTCCTTACCAAAGGTTTCTGCATACCGCATCAACCAGTAATACATCAGGATTCACCCCCTTTCGCCTTATTAAATGCGCCGCCGTACATATCCATGGCCTCCATCTGTTCCTGCTGTTCCTTCGCGATTTCCTTCTGCTCTTCAGAAACGTCATCCACAAAGGGATGATGAGCAAGAATTGTCTTATTGGATACCACACCTACAGAATTACGGCACATGGATACTAAATCAGCATCGTTCTTTATCGATGTACGGGTCCATGTCTGAATAATTGGCCCCGTATCCCGGTTATAGTGCCGGAGAATGGCATGAATCAGCTTATCAAAGCCCATACGGAACTGGGTCTCCAGCTGGCCCGCTTTCAGTTCAAGCAGAGAATAGACAAATTTCATTGCCTCCCCGGATGTACTGTTAAGCCCCTGCTGTTCCGGGTCCACGCCCTGCCCCATGGTAAAGATAGCTTTCTTGGTTGTTGCCATCATTTCCCTTCTGGCTTCCACCGGGATATCGATATTCAGTGTAGACACCCCTGCCGAATCACCAGTACCTGCGGATTCCACGCTGATTGTCTTGTAATACTTCAGATTCTTAAGGAATTCATTCAGGTCTTCCCCACCATAGTTGGTCAAAACAAAAATGACTTCCTGAATGTCTTCCAAATCATTCATAAAGCCACTTATCGTCTTATCGTACGCATCTATTAACTTTTTAATCCGGAACAGGTCACTGGTTGCCAGCTGATTATTCCGGAATGGGATGAACGGCACAGCGCCAAAGTTATGCCGGTATTCGTTATCCGCCCCGGACATCCCTGAAATGTAAAAATCAGTGAAACAGGGGTATGGCGTCAGCATCTGCAATTCGTCGCATCCGCGTTTCCGGTACTTGGTACATGTTTCGTCATCCCAGAACTCATACACATCGTAAATATCTCCGTTATCGTCGAATTCCTGGTATACACGGAGTACGGCCAGCAGTTCGTGGGATAGCTTAGGCGACCATACCGGGATGATTTGCTCCGATGGTACCACTCCATACTGAAAATCGTTATTCTCATCTGTCCAGTAATGCAGCCAGCCAATACCAGAATTAGCCGCATTGGTTCCCAGTTCCTGCACCTTGGCCGCATATTCCCCGCCTAATGTATTGGTTATCAGCTGATTTGCTTCCTCATTTTTCGTATCGAAAAGAGGCGGCGCCGTAAACAGATAGGCTATTTTCTGGTCAACCAGAAGCGGATAAAACGTCATGGCTATGCGGTTATCGGCGTTGCGCATGGGGTTTTCCGTCTCATCGGTTTTCTTCTTTTCCATGAACAGAATATCGTTCTGCGCCTGATAATACCGTTTGGCAATCATCGCCTTTCGCAGAAAATCACCGTGCCCCGGTAAATATTTCTTTATCAGCTTCTTTATTACTTCGAGTTCCACCGTTTCACCTCCTCAAAATCTTAAGCCGCGATCTTGCCATCAGGTTTATGCACGCATAACGCGTAGCATCTATGGCATGATTGTTCTTATCCGGATAAGCCGATATATACTGCCCGTCCCGGGTCTGTTCATATTCGTAACAGACGAATTCCCGATAGGTGTTCGGGCATCGTCTTTTGTCAATGTAAATCTTATTCAGAGACTGAAGCCACTTAATGCCATAATCGACACTGTCCGGGCCTTTTCTAGCCCCTATGACGTTCAGCCCATAGCCCCTGAGTTCAGCTATACTCTTAGGTTCCGCAGAATCTGCGATTACCGGGCGCCTTTCCGTCCGTTTGATAAGCATGTCAAATGCCCGCCGGTTGGTAAGCTTCGGCTGGTATATCTCATCAAAAATATACAGCTCTTCCCGCTTGGCGTCATAGTGCATCGCCACAAAGGCCAGCGGGTCCACGGCAAAACCGAAATCAAGGCCGTAATAGAGCTTATCAAATAGCGGAATTAACTCCGTCATATCCTTATCTTCCACATTCTCAAACACACTGCCACCAGTTCCGGTCACTTCCCCCAGGTATTCATGACGGTATGCCCTTTCATTTCGGGTTTTGAGCTTTTCCGCGTCCTCAAAGAACTGCGGTCCCAGCCATTCCTGCGGAACGCCCCGATAATCGGAATGATGATACAGCCGGTCCACATCTTCGGCCAGCATTTCCTCATTTACCCAGTTGTCCCGGGATTTAGGCGGGTTATAGGAAGCAAAGCACCAGAAACGCGGACCACCTCGAAGCAGTGACTGATTGACGTTTCGGATTTCTTCCATTCCCGAGAATTGATCCAGTTCTTCGTACCACACAATCCCTACATAGCCATGAGGCATTTTCAGTGACTTCAGCTTGCTCTTATCATCCACGCCCAGAAATATAATCTTCTGACCGGTCTGCCGATGTACCATCTCCAGCGGATTAATCTTCTTTTTCCATAGATGAGCTATCCCCAGCGTATCCATGGCCCATTCCATCTGCTGATAAACAGAGTTTCTAAGCGTATTGCCTACTTTTCTAAGAATCACCGCATTGCACTCGGGATGTTGGATAAGCAGAAGCGGAATTTCCAGTGAAACATAGGATGATTTAGTACTGCCACGGCCGCCGCCTAACACATAATAGGTGTGCCCATGCTTCTTAGCGTCCTGATGTACCTTCCAAAAGGGCTGCGCTATAATCTCACTCAGCTTTATTCGTATCATCGACTATGGTCACTCCTTCCACACCGGCTTCCGCCTGGTCTCTTTCCATCATCTTTTCCTTCAGCCGCAGTTCCTTCTGCTTCAACTTCAGCTCTGGTGATTCCCCCAGTAAGTCAAAAAGCAGCCGCGCCATATTGGCATTACTGCCCGCCTTCCTCACAATGCCGTGCAGCACCATACCTCCATAGGTGGCCTCGAACCCGTCTTTTATCAGTCGTTCCTTAATCCGCGGATCCGCCACCGGCTGAGTCACAACTACCTTAAGCTGTGATACCAGCGCCTTCCGGCTTCGTTTGGACTTGCCGGAGTTGATTCCGCCTTTCCGTCCATTCCTTCTCGCTTCCTCTGTCGTTCTAAAAGATTTTAAGTTTTCATTATTCATCCTGCCTTTTCACCCTAATCTAAAACATTGGTAAATCGATAATGATATTTCTTTTGATTTCTTTTCAGCCATTTATCCACGGCGTCATCATAATTCTTTCCTCTTGGGCGGGCCCTCTTTATAGCTCGTGTAAATTTTTCTGCATCAAAGTGGGACATCTTGGTCAATATGCGGTACCCCTTAGGATGTGTAGCCACAACCCCACGGGCATTGCTGCGGGCTGTGCTGAGTAAGTCCCCATCCGAAAAAGAGCCTCCGCTTGGGTGATTATGTACAATTAGATCTCCGGAGCGCGCCGGACCTATAGCCACAGAATGCGCCATCCCATGTACAAGACTATTCGTATAGCCCTCCTGTCCGATAGAAATACCATGTTCTATGTCTGAATTCCCATATGCCTTTCTAAAGGCGGCGATTGCGCCTTCTGGCGTCTTGGTTTTGGTCGCTACGTTCATTCTTGCTGGATAGTCGCTTTTATCCGTGCGCGGACCACCGCCCTCAGACGCATGCCCGAATTTGTACACCTGCCCGCTCCCGGCACCTCTTCCGCCATCCAGCCGGCTATCCATTGTGTCAAGGCATTCTATCAGTTCCTTTACTGTCTTATCCCCCGCTGGATTATATGGGAGCACATCATGCAAAGAGCCGAATTGTTTTTCTTCATCCGTTTCAGAGTTCCATACGCACCATCGCCCGTGCTTACGCTTAAACAGGTATATTCCGCCGGGTAACTCCGCAAAATGGTAATCTACCATTTTCATCTCAAATGTATGTAAATCCATATCGTTTTCCCTTTACTTTATTCGAAAAATTCTACATACTATAAGTAAAAGAGATAGCAATTGAACCTCCACCCAGTATTGGCGGAGGGGCAGTTGTTATCTCTTTTTATATTCCTTATCGATGCTTACCCCAATAAAAAAGCACATCAGTTAAGATGTGCTTATCTTCTTATGAATTTAAAATCTTTCCGTTTGTAAAAAAGCGGTAGTTCGTTTTTATCTTTTATCTCAAGCATATAACTATCATGTCCAGGGTGAGTATCCATTTCCACAACAAAAGCATGCTCTCCTGTTTTTAATATTTCTACTTCATCGTACAGTTGAATTTCTTTTGTATCCATTATGATTTCCCCGCTTTCTTATTAGGGTATGCAGTCACAAGTCTTGGAAACCTCTCACCTTTCCCAATATACCAACCAGTCTTAACCATGCGTTTCTTGTTGATTCCCAGTACCATATCCACTTGATATGCGACCCCACCATATTCATCCTTTGTGTATTCCAGTGCTTTGTTTTTACGTAACTGCTCGAGTATATCTATCTTAAAACGCTTCTTATTTTTCATATTATACCCTAGTGAATGGAAAAAGCTAGCCTTGCCACCACCTTTATCCGGTTTCAGTAAGTATCTTTCGATTTTTCCATAAGGAATAACTGCTTTTTCATAGCTTGGCAAGCGCGCAATAATTCTGAAATTGGCTCCTCTACCGCCCATTCTTCCCCCATTTCTCTGTTACCGCATTATTAATATATACGGCCTTACAGGGGAATTTATAACCGATATCGCCGCCATAGACCAGCACACAGGAAGGCGCCAGTCGCTTTATTGCCTCGTCCATGCCCCGGGTCCACACCTTCGTGGCTTCTTCGTCCTGCTTCACGCCAATGGTAGAGACGCTGACCACACCGCCGGGCTCTATCCCGTCAAAGCAGAACTGGAATGTAGCTTCCTCTGCCCATGACAGCGTAGGTATGACTTTAGCGCCTAAATCCTGGCATATCTGCCCGATCAGCCGGGAGCGGTACACGTTCCATATCTTCATGGCCATCGGCATATCCAGATACAGGCTGAAATCCGGAGTCAGCACATAATCGAATGCGGCCAGCTTTTCGCAGTACATCTCCGGGGCGTTCCATACCCTCTCAAACTGGTAATCATCCACATAGAAATGAACGCCCATGCCCTTTTCTGGTTCCGTGGTCAGCATGTAATTAAATCCGATAAGCTTAGAAGGACAGGAGCGGCATTTACGGATAATCGGCATCTGGTAGAATCCAGCGGTCCGCATCGGGTCGAAGTCATCCAGATTATAAGCGTCAAAGGTTCGTTCGCGTTCGTCGCCATAATACCCGTCATCTTCGGTTTCCAATGCGGGAAGTTCGAAGTCGAATTCGCTCATATCAATATCAGTTATGCCCTCCAGCTCATCCGCCAGAAGCACATCATCCCATTGCGACTTTTCTGACACCTTGTTATCGGCCAGCCGGAACGCCTTAATCTGCTGCGGGGTAAGATCATCCGCCACAATACACGGAACCGACGTAAGCCCCAGCGACTTAGCCGCCTGATATCTTGTATGGCCGGCCACAATCACATTATGCCGGTCAATCACAATCGGGACCTTGAATCCGAATTCCCTAATACTGTTAGCCACAAAAGGAACAGCGGCCTTGTTCTTTCTTGGGTTTGCTGCATACGGCACAAGCTCCGTAATGCTTTTTTCTACCACACGCAACGCCACCGCCTCCTTTCGGGCAATAAAAAAGGACCCCTGTCAAGGTCCTTTTTTATAGAAGTGTCTTCATTCATTCCCGCATTTCCACACTACCATTTTAGCACATATAAAATTATCATTTACTATCATCTTTCAAATTCTGCAAAAATATTCCCATCGCCACTCCTGACAGGAACGCAGTCACATAAATAATCAATCCTTCGCCTGACATGAGAATGAACAATACACCTCATTTTTCTCCCATCCGTTGTATGGATGAAATAAACACCCGCACACAAAGCACCTCTTCACCACATTCTGATTATGCCCCGGTTCTCCGTGCCATAAGGGGACTCCGTGCGTTTCCGGATTATAAGCCACTACTACCGGGTTCTTTAGCTTTTTGGACCATTTCTTATTCTCTTTTCTGTATTTTTCCAGGACCCTGCGCCTTGCTTTAGACAATCTTTCCTTCAGCACAGCCTTTCGTTTTCGTCTGACTTCCGCCGAAAATCGGAAAATAACCCGCTGCACCTTCGTCGTCGATAAGTTTATCCCGAATTCATCTTTTAACGCTCTGGATATTTTATGCTCTGGCACGGCGCGAACGCTGTACAACTCTTTTATAGCCCGGCGCTCCGCCTCAGTGACTCCGTTAAGCTTCTGCAATATAATCCCCTGTCCTTTCCCTTAGTGCGTTCAAAGCCTCACCATGAAGCCGGTAGACGTGTGGAAGGGAGTAGCCAATAATACTTGCCACCTCCAGCCAGGTATGCGCATTGATATAGTACTCAATCAGCACAGCGCACATCTTAGCATCCTCCAGCTTATCAATCTGCCGGAGTGCCTCGCACCGGTCATGCATCAGCCGTATGGATACGGTCAGAATGCAGGAAGCAAGCTGAGAGCTCTCTGCATACATCTGGAGAATCTTATCCGATAAATCCCCCGTCTCCCCACCTGAAACATGAGTACTGTCATAGGCCGTACCTTTCGGCCCTGCCACTTCAGCAATAAGGCATTTCTGGGCCTGCTGGAGCGCCGCCAGGTACAGCGCCTGCCCCCGTACTCGTCTGAAAAAGTCCTTAACCT
>ERZ1026901.741-NODE-741-length-23238-cov-8.517750_pt1 | contig 23238 bp, 20 predicted proteins | sample MGYA00380179_ERZ1026901 | MGnify/ENA primary metagenome ERZ1026901 (study PRJEB33269, sample SAMEA4719815) | human gut metagenome | biome: human-associated habitat; feature: organic feature; material: feces | place: Cameroon | collected 2013-10 ... | reverse complement strand
AATCTGCATAAACACATGAGGTTCTACGCTTCACTGCAGGTACTTTTGCCTCCAGGGAAGACCTTTCCGTTTCCGGCAAGGGTTTTAAAATCTCCCGTATAAAATATCTCGCTCCGATATTATAGGACGCTGACAGATCGCAGTTGTACTGCTTTCCCGTCCGAAAGGTACAAAGGCTATGATTCTCCGGATTTCTTACAACCGCTCCGCTTCCGTCACAGGCCAGCCTGCTGGTGTTCCGGGCACTGACCCTGAACACACGAATCCCATTCCAGTGTGCCTGATGCTCACACAGCTTCTGAATATCCCGCTTTCTCCATAAATGAAGCTTTTGCCTCTTTTTTCCGGACATTTTTCCCTGCATTTTCAGATACTCAAACACAATTACGTCTGCCCGATACTCTGCGGCATATTTCGTGATCTCTGCAGCTATTTTGCGGGACAACTCCGTATTCAGCCTTTTGGCATAATCCCATCGGCTTTTGACCTGTCCGGAGGAATGTTCTCTCTGAAAACGGCGGATCCTGCCAAGCACATGATACAAATGGTCTTTATCACTGGGGAAATTTATAAATTTCCGTCCCAGGATCGTGCCATCTGCACGCATGATGCTGCAGACTGCATCCGTATTGATCCCTAGATCAACGCTACATATCACCTGTTCTTTTACCGTTGTTTTCGATAAGCTTACTTCCTCTGTGTAAGAAAACCGAAGAAAATATTTCTGATGTTTCTTTTCCAGAGTTGGGGCAGATGCCTTTTTCCCGCTCCATTTTTTTCGCAGATATTCCATATCAGTATGGAGCAGTTTTATCCGGAACCATTTCCATTCACGCCCATCAAACAGCTTTAAATGGGCCACGTCTTCTCCCGGTTCTGCTTCCTTATACATGACATCCCGATAGAATACCGGCATCGCATGATTCTCACAGACCAGCTTTGGTTTTCCCTTTCGTTCTCCTTTTTCCCACAGATCAAGCCGTGTGTAATAGGAGGACACCGCTCCGAGTGCATGTTGGATCGCTGACCTTCGCAGATAGGATGGCATCTTGGGGAAATGACGGTCAAACGCAAACCGGGCATGATTCTTTTTCGTCTCATGTACCAGATGTTCCGCTTCATTAAAGCGTTTTTGCGGATTCCTGATTTCGGAAAGTTCTTCCCACGTCTCTGCATACACCGGGATCAGATAGGAAACTGCTTTCCGGAAAATATCCAGCGTAGAGCGGAGCGGTATATTCTTTTTATTAATTTCTACTCCATAACTGGATACAATCTGCATAAAGTTCCCTACTTTCTTTTTTCCTTCTCTTTTTGTCCCTCAATATATGCCATTACCTGATCCCGGCTTCGGTCACTCACGGTAACTGCACAATACGATGGATTCCACAAATGTCCTCCGCAAGCTCATACAGCATCCTTTTACATTCTGCATCTATCCCATTCTTCAGAACCTGTTTTCGATATTTCGTGCACCAGACAAGATGGTATTGTAAAGAATACACATATCCTCTATCATATGAAAGTGCATTTCCCTTAATAGTAAATATTTCTTTCTCCATGTTTACATTATATCATATGTCTCAATGTATAGCAAACATTTGTTCTTGGTCTTGATAAAAGATTTGGCACCCCTAACTCATCACTAAAGTAACGAGAATGCGGTATGCTGTTTTTCAACTATGTTCCCAAGGTTTTGCTGCGTGTATCATGACACAAATGCATCTTGCTAACCATTTAAAAGAGATTCCATCAGATATGAATATATTTCCAATTTATTCAAATGGAGTTCATCTTCCTCACCAGCTTGCGATTGCCTACTCAAAAGGCCGCTATCTGCCGCTATATATGAAATATTTAATTGAACTTCTCCTTGAGTATGCATCTACAGTTGAAACCGTGCACCTTGCACACAAAGCTGATCCACTTGTATAATGACGTACCAGTGATTTTTTTCAATTCAACAACATTACCTTTTCAATCTTACTAAAAACAGATTGTTTTATTTTGCGAACACTTCCCACTATAATAAAGACAGTGAAAAACAGCTTATCAAAGATGTTTCATTATAGGAACATGGGTTGGAAAATTTACTGTCACAGGAAATTATATCCGAAAGCCGCACGCCTCTTGAAGATACAGGCCATAATATAATTATCTACGGCCGCGTTTTCGAGACCGCCGATGTTCTCACTGATTTCCATGAAAGTCAGCCGTATGCTATGATCGTTCGTATCACATCAACCACTCGCAAAGTGATCGAGTCAAACCCGAACTTAAAAGTTATCGTTCGTCACGGTGCCGATTTCGACGTTCTTGACGTAAAAACACACCCTGACAACAACATTCAAGTTCTCCACGAACCGGTCGCAAACAGTACCTCCATTGCAGAGGCAGCAATATAGCTCACCTTAGAGTGCAGCCGTAACGTGACTATTCTCCATAAGACATGGGTATGTTGCGATAAAGCAGACAATTTCTACAAGATAAAATTAAAAGTGCGCAAGAACACATTAAAGGCAGAACCATCAATCTGATCGGCAGCGACAACACCGGAAACTGTGTTACAAAGCACTGTCTCACATTCAAGATAAATGTTCTCGCATACGATCCGTAAAAGCCAACTTCTTTTCTCATATAGAGAAAATAGGCAGGACTTATCAAGATGATAGGTTCTGCCTGTTTTTTGCTGTATCTTCATAAAAGAAACCTGTTAGAAATTTTTCTGTAGCTTTTTATAGTCAGTTAACGGTTATTTATTTTCAACTCTCCCTTAATTTTCTCAAGATCATACTCCGGCGCTGCTTTCACCACTGCCTTGTAGATTTCCTTCAATTGATCTGCTGATGTCTCTAAAGCATCTGCAATCTGTTCCAGAGACTGACCTTTCCGGACTTTTTTTACAATTAAGTCAATCTCTTTCTGCCTACGTCCCTGATCGAGTCCGCTATCATATCCATTATCGTATCCTTCTTCATACCCACATTCCCTCACATTTTTCAGATGCAGCTCTTCGTTATATTCTGTCAATACCACGTTTCGCACCTCCGCTCTGTTTTTCTTTAAAAGATCCTTCAACACGCCCTCTTTCAAGGACTTACTGATTGCTTCATCTACAGCTTCCTCCAGTGTCTTTCCGACACGGACTCCCTGTCTCACATTTTCCACAAAATAAGAATAATCGTGCAATGTCTGGCACTTCTCCATTAATTTCTGATTGTATCCATAATTAATATTTAACATGATCGCAGTACACTCCAGCGCTGCCTCCTCATCCTGCCCGCCTTCAAATGAATCTGACAGCCGGAGAATCTTTCTTTCCGGTTCCTTCTTTAAACCGTTATAAAAGACAAGAAACTTCGGCTTTGGGATCATGATCTGCTTTTCGGAATACATATCAAGATGGTTGCTTTCTACCCATTCCTTTATCAGATCTCCAAAATATATGGTTCCCCTCAATGGCATGTTTGGATTACTGGTACTCTGGGCTTCATACAAATTCAGATAATGTGCAAACAAGAATGAGACATCATTTTTCATCCCCATATACACCACATCTTCCAGCGTATTAATCTCCAGATCGTCCGCATTCGTATACGAACTTCCGTTTACTGCGTTATACAGGCTCAGTAACTCCTCCTTCCCATGAAACACCAGTCGGAAAAGGCTGTCTTTAAAGTTTCTCTTTACTTTCGTCATAGTTTCTCCTTTCATTGTACACGATATAGAGTTTTTTTGCAATTTCGTGGGAACGATTTCAGAACTGAAGTCAGATACCACAGACACCCGGAATCACGGGCAGGGATCTCCAGGAAAGAGATCTGTTTGATAATCTTATATTAGCATATTTGCCTTATAAAAGAAAGTGCTATAACATATAAGCGTCTCTTTTCGTACCAGCGATTTTCAACAACATTTCTTTTTCAACCTTACAAAAACAGATTGTTTTATTTTGTGAACAATCTCCGCTATAATAAAGACAGTGAAAAACAGTTTATCAAAAATGTTTCATTATAGGAGGTATTATCATGGGTTGGAAAATTTTACTCCCACAGGAAATTATGTCCGAAGGCCGTAAGCTTCTTGAGGATGCTGGTCATACCGTAATCGACGGCCGCGGATTTGAGACAGAGGACGTTCTCGCTGATTTCAAGGAATATCAGCCGGACGCTATGATCGTCCGTATCACACCGATCACACGTGAAGTGATCGAGTCAAACCCGAACTTAAAGGTTATTGTTCGTCACGGCGCCGGTTTCGACGCTCTTGACGTAAAGGCCTGCCACGACAACAATGTCCAGGCTCTCTACGCACCGGTCGCAAACAGCACCTCCGTTGCAGAGACAGCTATGTTACTCATCTTAGAGTGCAGCCGTAACGTGACTGTCCTTCACAAGACATGAGTAAACGATTTCTACAAGGCAAAATTAAAAGTCCGCAAGAACACATTAAACGGCAAGACCATCGGACTGATCGGCTGCGGCAACATCGGAAGCCGCGTTGCAAAGCGCTGCCTCGCATTCGAGATGAATGTTCTCGCATATGACCCGTACAAACCAGCTTCTGAGTTCCCGGACGGCGTTGAGGTTGTCCGCGACCTTGACCGCATCTTCAAAGAGTGCGACTATGTTTCCCTTCACTGCCCGAACACTCCGGTTACCAAGAACATGGTAAATGCAGAGCGTCTCGCAATGATGAAACTGACAGCATTCTTAATCAACACCGCACGCGGCGGCTGCGTAGATGAGGATGCCCTCTACGAGGCATGCAAGAATGGCGTGATCGCAGGTGCCGGTCTTGACGCAATCAAGAAGGAACCGGTTGATCCGGCTAACCCGCTTCTTACACTCGACAATGTTATCATCTATCCGCATATCGGCGGCAACACATCTGAGGCTGCCCACCGCGCTTCCTACTTCGCAGCTATGGGTGTTCAGGAAGTTTACGAGGGCAAGAAGCCGACATGGCCGATCAACGATGTTGACTATAAGACAGCTAAGACCTACACAGACACAAAGAAACCGGATACAAAACCGGCTGGAATGTTTGATTTCTAATCAATCGTTTGCCAACTTCTTTTCTCATATAATGAAAGCAGGCAGGACTTATCGGAGTGATAGGTTCTGCCTGTTTTTTATAGTTGATACATCTGTCCAAATCACCCATACTATAGGCAGATAGCGCATCTATCTTTAAAAGCAGACCGCTGTCGGTCGTGCGGGATATAAATAGACCGTGCTAACGTAGTTCGCTTCCGGTCATGCAAATCATAAATAGACCGTGTTAAAGTCTTTAAAGCCCTCTGATTTTTCAAGGGGCTTCATTCATCTGAATAGGAAGTGATTTTATAGTTTTTCAACAAGGAGGCTTATATTTCATTTCTGATCGTTTTTTTGGAAAAGGATGCCATAAAAATTCTTAATCTCTTACATCATGGTGTGCGTTTCACACCAACACAGCCAGATATTAACCGAATCGAAAATATATTACTAACCGAGTTAAAAGCATAAGTTATGTATTGACCTGCCCCACAACTTTTCTCGACAGATGCGCTGATTCTACTGCAAAAAAATCCCACCAAACATATCACATTTTCTCCTGTCATACATTCGGTGGGATATCATAATCCTATTTATAACGACTCTATGTTATTTAAACAGCCCGCGCTTCTTCTTCGGCTCCGGGGAAATTCCCTTCATTGCATCGTCGAAACGCTTCAGAGCCTCTTTCTGCTCCTCCGTAAGCTTCTCCGGAACTGTAACAACAAGCGTTACATAATGGTCACCACGGATGTTCTTATTTCTCAGTGACGGAACACCCTTGCCGCGGAGACGTACCTTTGTGTCGGTCTGGGTTCCCGGTTTTACCTCGTACTCAACCTCGCCGTCGACGGTCTTGATCTTGATCGGGCCGCCAAGGGCTGCTGTCGCGAAGGAGATCGGTACTGTGGAGAAGATGGATGTCTCCTGGCGCATAAATACCGGGCTTCTGGATACGGTTACCTCAACGAGAAGGTCTCCTCTCTCGCCGCCGTTCGTTCCAGGCTCTCCTTTTCCTGCGATACGGATGCTCTGCCCATTGTCGATACCTGCCGGGATCTTGACCTGGATCTTCTTCTTGCTGGAGATATATCCGGTACCGTAGCAGTCCGGGCACTTCTCCTTGACAATCTTACCGGTACCGCGGCAGTCCGGACATGTCTGGACATTCTGTACCTGACCGAAGAAGGACTGCTGGGTGTAGACGATCTTACCTTTACCGTTACATTTCGGGCAGGTAACCGGAGATGTACCAGGCTTTGCGCCTGTTCCGTGACATTTCGGACACTCATCCTTCAATGTGAGCTCGATCTCTTTCTCGCAGCCAAAAATTGCCTCTTCAAATGTGATCCTTACGCCGGTTCTTAAATTTGCGCCGCGCATGGGACCGTTGCTGCTTCTTCCGTAAGCGGAACGTCCACCTCCGAAGAAATCTCCGAAGATATCTCCAAAGATGTCTCCCATGTCGGCTCCGTTGAAATCGAAGCCGCCGTAACCGCCGGCTCCGCCTGCGCCGCCCTCGAAGGCCGCATGACCGAACTGGTCATATTTTCTTCTCTTTTCCGGATCACTTAAAACGCTGTATGCCTCGGAAGCTTCCTTGAACTTTGCCTCCGCCTCTTTATCTCCCGGATTTGCGTCCGGATGGTATTTCTTTGCAAGAACTCGATATGCTTTCTTTAACGCCGCTTCGTCCGCATCTTTCGGCACGCCGAGGACTTCGTAATAATCTCTCTTGGTCTCTGCCATTTCTTTATTCTTACCTTTCCTGTTAGTGAGCGGTACCACGCTTCACGCGTACCTTTTTACGGAACCTGCCGCAGCAGCGTTTCCGGATCGTTATCGATCAAAATCTTGATACAAGGCAACCGAAAGAACGCCCAAGATGGGGCGTTCTTTCGGATTTATTGTGCCTGACTCGCGCCAAATGGCAATTCCGGCTAAAAAGGACTTATGCAAGCTATCTTGCAACGTTCTTTCCAGCCCTCATTGTCGCTCGATCAAACTGTTATTTAGACTTCTTTGTAGTCGCCGTCAACGACATCATCGCCATATCCAGCCTGGCTTGCGCTCTGTCCGGCCTGCGGACCTGCCTGGCCCTGTGCGCCTGCTGCGCCCTGAGCTGCCTGAGCCTGCTCATAAACCTTTGCGAAGAGCTTCTGCGCGCTGTTCATGAGTTTCTCTTTTGCTGCCTTGATCTCCTCGACCTGAGCGTCTGTCATCTGCTCTGCCGGAGCTTTGTTGATCGCTTCCTTGAGGGCATTCAAGTCAGCCTCAACAGCGGCCTTATCGTTTGCATCGATCTTATCGCCAACTTCTTCCATTGCCTTCTCTGTCTGGAATACCATGGAATCAGCTTCATTTCTTGTATCGATCGCTTCTTTCTTCTTCTTATCCTCAGCCTCGTAAGCTGCAGCTTCCTTAACAGCCTTATCGATATCATCCTTGGACATGTTGGATCCGGATGTGATGGTGATATGCTGCTCTTTGCCTGTGCCGAGATCCTTAGCGGATACGTTTACGATACCATTTGCATCGATATCGAAAGTAACTTCGATCTGCGGAACACCTCTTCTTGCCGGAAGGATACCGTCAAGGCGGAACTGTCCAAGAGTCTTGTTGTCTCTTGCGAACTCACGCTCACCCTGTACAACGTGGATATCTACGGCTGTCTGGTTATCAGCAGCTGTGGAGAATACCTGGCTCTTCTTTGTCGGGATCGTTGTGTTTCTCTCGATCAGCTTAGTAGCTACGCCGCCCATTGTCTCGATGGAAAGGGAAAGCGGAGTTACATCGAGAAGAAGGATGTCACCTGCACCGGCGTCGCCTGCTAACTTACCACCCTGGATCGCTGCACCGATGGCTACGCACTCATCCGGGTTTAAGCTCTTGCTCGGCTCTTTGCCTGTTAACTGTTTAACCTTTTCCTGTGCGGAAAGCATACGTGTGGAACCACCTACGAGGAGAACCTTGGAGAGCTCTGCTGCTGTTAAACCAGCGTCTCTTAACGCATTCTGTACCGGAATTGCTGTTCTCTCAATGAGATCACTTGTCAGCTCATCGAATTTAGCTCTTGTGAGGTTCATATCCAGATGCTTCGGTCCCTCAGCAGTTGCTGTGATGAACGGAAGGTTGATGTTTGTTGTTGTTGCGGAAGAAAGCTCTTTCTTTGCTTTCTCAGCAGCTTCTTTTAATCTCTGAAGTGCCATCTTATCGCCGGAAAGATCTACGCCCTCTGTCTTCTTGAACTCGTCGATCATCCACTGTGTGACACGGTTATCGAAATCATCACCGCCGAGGTGTGTATCACCGTTCGTCGCAAGAACTTCAATAACGCCGTCACCGATCTCGATGATGGAAACATCGAATGTACCGCCGCCGAGGTCATATACCATGATCTTCTGCTCTTTCTCGTTGTCAAGACCGTAAGCAAGGGCTGCCGCTGTCGGCTCGTTGATGATACGCTTTACATCAAGACCGGCAATCTTACCGGCATCCTTTGTTGCCTGACGCTGGGCATCGTTGAAGTAAGCCGGAACTGTGATAACAGCTTCTGTTACTTTTTCACCGAGGTAGCTTTCAGCATCTGCTTTTAACTTCTGAAGGATCATCGCGGAGATCTCCTGCGGTGTGTACTTCTTGCCGTCGATATCTACCTTGTAGTCGGTACCCATATGTCTCTTGATGGAGGAGATGGTTCTGTCAGCGTTTGTTACTGCCTGACGCTTTGCCGGCTCGCCCACAAGTCTCTCACCTGTCTTTGTAAAAGCAACGATAGACGGTGTTGTTCTAACACCTTCTGTATTGGCGATAACTGTTGGTTTACCGCCTTCCATAACTGCTACGCAGCTGTTTGTTGTACCTAAGTCAATACCAATGATCTTACTCATAATGATTTTCCTCCTCTAAATTTGGAATATTAGGAATGAGTGGTCGTCCAGCAGTCTCTGCCGGATGATCACATTGTTTCAATGTTAGTTTGCAACCTGCACCATGCTGTGACGGACGATGGAATCTTTGTAGGTGTAGCCCTTCTGGAGCTCCACTGCCACAACATTCTCGCCGAGATTCTCATCCTCCACATGCATCACTGCGTTGTGGAAGTTCGGGTCGAACGGTTTTCCGACTGCCTCGATCGGCTTAACGCCCATATCATCGAGTGTCCTTACAAATTGCTTATATATCTTTTCCATTCCGTCTGCAAACGCGGATCCTTTCGCGTCTTCCGGAATGGAATTAAGACCTCTTTCAAAGTTATCGACGATCGGAAGGATCTTTTCGATCACATCCTTTGCGCCGATCTCATACATTGCGGACTTTTCTTTGTCCGTTCTCTTGCGGTAGTTATCAAACTCCGCCATGGATCTCTTGAGCTTGTCATTTAACTCATCGATCTTCTCGTCCTTCGGATCTTTCTTCTTTTCAGAAGCTTTTTCCTCTTTTTCGGACGTCTCTTTATTTTCTTTTTCGGAAGCGGCTGCCTCTTTGGTTTCTTTTTCCTCAGAAACGGCTTTTTCCGTTTTCTCTTTTTCTAACTCTTTCTCTTTCACTGCTCTCTTCACCTTTCATTTTTAAACGTTTCGTTCAGCTGCGCAACTAACGATCTCAAGGTCGATACGACTTTTTCGTAGTCCATTCGTTTTGGTCCCACGATACCGATCGTTCCGCGCATCCCATCGCCGAGCGCATAATTTGCGGTTACGATGCTGCAGTCTTTCATGCTCTGGACCGGAGTTTCATCTCCGATATAGACCTGAATTTCATTGTCCGGATCATCCGTTTTATTCTGCTGCTGCCCATCGATCAGTCCCCTGAGAAGTTCTTTATGTTCCAAAGTACCGATTAGCTGGCTCGCTTTTTCCGTATCGGAAAGCTCCGGGTATTTGAAAATATTGGTTGCCCCGCTGGTATAGATCTGGAGATCTTCGTCCTGGGAGCGGATCACTTCACTGACTTCATTCAGTACCAGATCCACCACTCTTCTGTGGGATCCAGCCTGTTCTTTCATTTTTGCGATCACGCCAAGGTTGATCTCCTCGATCGTCAGACCGTTCAGGCTGCTGTTTAAAAGAATATTTAAATTCAGAAGCTCTTCGTCACTGAGTTCCTCATCGATCGTAACAAAGGAGTTTCTTATAATATTTCCTTCCACAACGACTACCACCAGAAGTTTGTGTTCCTCCACCTTCGAGAGCTGGATAAACTTTAACTTTGTCTGGTTGTAACTCGGTCCGCTGATCAGGGTCGCATAGTTCGTATTGTTGGCAAGAACCTTTGCAAGCTGCTTCAGAAGCAGTTCCACGCGGTCTACCCGCTGGATCATAAGTTCCTGCATATGCTCGACCTGACTATCTTTTTCCTTGATGATCTGGTCAACATAGAAACGGTAACCTTTATCGGAAGGAATTCGTCCCGCCGAGGTATGCGGCTGAATGATGTAACCAAGTTCTTCCAGATCAGACATCTCATTTCGGATCGTCGCGGAGCTGAGCTTCAGATCCGAGTATTTGGAAATCGTTCTGGATCCCACCGGCTCACCGGTCTCCAGATACGTCTGGATAATCGCTTTTAAAATTTTTTCTTTTCTCTCATCCAGTTCCAAAACTCTCACCTCTTCTCTCTTCTTTATTAGCACTCTTTATTGAGGAGTGCTAACATTTACAGTTGTTACTATATTACTTAGTGTGTTGTTTGTCAAGGGCTTTTGATAATTTTCACATTTTTTTCACTATTTTTTTCATCGCCTTTTTCTGCCAGGATTTTACAGGATCCGCCCGGCTTTCCCCTGGATTTTCCTGTGAATCCCGGGGGCTTTACGTCACATTAAGAACATTTCTGCCATATGGGGGGACTGTTTGCGTCCTGGCAGTAATACCCAAAAACTTGACAAATTTGGAAAATCATGTATAATACATACTTGTTTCCAAATTGTTACATTTCTATTACATATCTGCATATAATTTGTAATAGATATGAAACAAAAAAAGAAAGGATTGTTATATGAAGAAATTTAGATTGACCATCTGTGTTTTACTGACCGTCATTTCGATGCTCTTAAACACCGTATGTGCATTCGCAAGTACCCCGAAAAACTCTGGCCACCTGGACAGCATCGATGGAAATAAGATTTCCGGATGGGCGTGGAACTCCGCTGCCCCGGATACCCCGGTCTCCGTCACCGTCACTGTGGCCAACTCCCATACAGGCGAGTCTCTTTTATCTGAGACCGCCGAAGCTGATATCGAGCGCAATGACTTAAAGGAAAGCGGCATCGGAAACGGTGCCCACGGCTTTGAGATCATGATCGACTGGTCCTCCATCCCGGATGATACCTACATGATCAAGCTCAGCGTGAACGGCACAGCACTTCCGTTGGCTTACCAGTACGATACCGCAACAAAGATCATCAAAAATGCCACCCTCGTTTCCTTAGGTACATTTAAGACCACAGCTTACTGCCCGTGCAGAAGCTGCTCCGATGGCTACGGCCGTCTCACAAAGACCGGAACCCAGGCGACCGCAAGCCGCACCGTGGCAGTTGACCCGCGTGTCATCCCGCTCGGAAGCCACCTTCTGATCGACGGTGTTGAATACGTTGCCGAGGACGTTGGCGGCGGCGTCAAGGGAAAACATATCGATATTTTTTACAACACACATTCCGAAACAAGAAATCACGGTGTGGAACGCTCTGAGGTCTATCTGATCCAGTCGTAACCTCGTCGGTATGTAATTTTAAATTTCCAGTAACTGTCCAGTACCTTCAATCCGATGCGTTACTGCGGTCCGCGCAGCAGGCGTGCAGATCCGCCAGACAGTTACGATTTCCAGACACATAAAAAGGGAATCCTTCTAAAGCATATCACATGCCTACGAAAGATTCCCTTTCCTATTATATGTATTCTGTCACTTCATTCAAAACACAACCCGCATTCGCAGGATCACCCATTCTCTTAAACGGTGTGTCCCTTCGCCACATAAAACGGCTGTGTATCCGTTCCCTTCAGCTCCTGGCCAACCTCAATCGTCACGTTCTTGTCAGTAACAACATAATCCAGCCGTGCGCCTGCTTTCACCACAGTATCCTGCATCAGAACACAGTTTCTGATCTTTGCGCCCTTCGCGATCTTAACACCTCTAAAGAGAACACAGTTCTCCACATCACCTTCGATCACGCATCCATCAGCTACAAGGTTATTTTTTGTCTTGCATCCGTTAATATATCTTGTCGGGTTATCATCACGGATCTTTGTGTAGACCTGGCCGCCGGTAAACAGCGCGTCCAGATTCTCATCATCGAGAAGTTTCATATTCTCATCGAAGTAGCTCTTTAAGCCGCAGATCCGCGCGTAATATCCATCATATTTATATCCGCGGATGTTATATTTTTCCAGACGCGGTGCAAGAATATCACGTTCAAAATAGGAGTAACCACGAACAAATGCACCATGGATCTTCTCGATCAACGCTTCTCGTTCCATAATATAAATATTCATCGAAAGATTCTGGATCCCAGATTCCTCGGAATTCATGAAGATCCGTCTGACGCGCCCGTCTTCCAGACACAGTGTATAATACATATCCTCATGAACACCGGCGCTTATCAGCTCCTCCGGTATTTCCTGCTCCGTGTACGCGATCGACACATCCGCTCCGCTCTCAATATGTTCCTGCAGCATGGCACCAAAATCAAAGTCAACTGCAATGTTGGCATCCGTCATGATCACGTATTTTTCCTTTTTGTTCTTTAAAAAAGGAAGAATACTTTCAAGTGCCTGAACACGGCCGCTGTAAACCTTCATATTTTTTTCCGCATATGGCGGGAAAATACTAAGACCGCCATTTTTTCTTAAAAGATCCCATTCACGACCGGATCCCAGATGATCCATCAGGGAATGATAATTCTCACGGACAACAATGGCAATATCACTGATGCCGCAGTTTGCCATGCTGGAAAGAAGGAAATCGATGATCCGGTAACGACCCGCAAACGGAATGGATGCCATCAGACGGTCTCCGGCAAGCTCCGGGATCAGATTATCATAACTGTTCGGGAAAATGATCCCGAGCGCATTTACGTTGGAATTTACCATTGTTCCTCACCATCCTCCACATTTTTATTGACCATGGCATTCGGACCGATCTTTGCGTCCTTTCCAATGGTAATTCCGGAACCGATCGTAGCGACTCCGTGGCTGCCATCCTTCGGCATTGCACCGACCGTGGCATGTTCCCCGATCACAACCTTCTCTGCAACGATACAGTGTTCCACAACGGCTCCCGCTTTTATGACAGTACCGCCCATGACAACGGCATCCTCGACCCGCGCACCCTTTTCTACTTTTACGCCGGAAAACAGGATTGAATGCTTTACGGTTCCATTGATCCGGCAGCCGTCTGTGATCATAGAGTTCTGAATCACTGCATCGGAACCGACCTTATGTCCGGTCATTCCGCTGTTACGGCTGTAGATCTTCCAGTTTTCATCAAAGAGGTTGATTCCGCTGTGCTCCGGATCCAGAACCTCCATATTCGCCTCCCAGAGAGAGGAGATCGTTCCAACATCCTTCCAGTATCCCTCAAAGTGGTACGCATACATCTTCCGCTGATCTCTTAAGAGGTTCGGAATGATATTGTTTCCAAAATCATTCTCAGAATTCGGATCTGCTTCATCCTCGATCAGGTACTTCTTTAAAATATCCCAGTTAAAGATATAGATTCCCATGGAAGCCAGATTCGACTTCGGGTTCTTCGGTTTCTCCTGAAACTCTGTGATGCGGTCATTTTCATCCGCAACCATCAGACCGAAACGGGATGCCTCCTCCCACGGCACCTCCATAACGGCAACGCTGAATTCCGCACCTTTTTCCTTATGGAAGCGCAGGAAATCACTGTAATCCTGTTTGCAGATCTGGTCACCGGATAAGATGATCACATACTGCGGATCATACCGCTCAATAAACGGAATGTTCTGGTAGATCGCATTCGCGGTTCCCTTATACCAGTCGGAACCGGATGCTTTCTGATACGGCGGAAGTACATGGACTCCACCATAGAGACGGTCAAGATCCCACGGCTGACCATTTCCGATATACTCATTTAATACCATCGGCTGGTACTGGGTTAAAATTCCCACCGTATCGATTCCTGAGTTTACGCAATTCGAGAGTGGGAAATCAATAATCCTGTATTTTCCACCAAACGGAACGGCAGGTTTTGCAAGCTTCTGTGTCAGCGCATAAAGTCTGGAGCCCTGTCCACCGGCAAGAAGCATTGCGATCATTTCTTTTGCCATATAAATGTCCCCCTGTGTTTTGGATATATCTCTCCGTGCAAGATTCCGTGTCATAAGGCATGCGGCAATCTTGCGTTTTTCGTAACTGTTCAGTGCCCTCACAGTTACCGTTTTTCTCAAAATATGTCTCACGGATTAGTTAAATTATAGCATGGTTTTCTGTTTTTTGACAGTTTTTTATGTATTTTTACCATTTTTTACTTTTCTCATATATTCCTTTAGTGTATTATAAGATCGGCTTTTTTTTAATGTGCCTTTGTGTAATAGGGAATTCCTCAGAATCTCCTGTTACATGAAAAAGCGCAGTCTCTGAAGGCTTTTATCCCTGCAGAAACTGCGCCATAATATAATTGCTCACATCAAGTCCGTAATCTGTCAGCACAAACCGGTCTCCCCGAAATTCCGCTGCCTTTTCCTCCACAAATGTTTCCATAAGTCCCGGATAAACCTCTTCAGCAGACATGCCGAATCTGCGTTCAAATTCTGAGAGTGACACGCCCGCTGTCATCCGGAGTCCTACATAGAAGAATTCCTCTTCCATGTCTTTCTTCGTAAGCTTCTCCACATCTGTAAACGTCCCCGGCTTTTCTTCCAGATACTGCTGCATATCGGAACTGACCGCAAACCTGCTGCCATTCATATAAGAAGATGCTCCAAGACCCAGTCCAAGATACGGCACGCCGGTCCAGTAGCCGATATTATGGCGGCACTCCCATCCCGGCTTCGCGTAATTGGAGATCTCGTACCGCTCGTATCCGCACTCCCGCAGGAATCGTTTCGTCTCATGGTACATCTCCCGCTCGGAATCCTCGTCGGGAAGAAGCTTTCTCCCTTCCTCACTTCCGTACTTTTCTCCAAATGGCGTTCCCTCCTCAATGATCAGGCTGTACGCCGAAATATGCTCCGGCTCCAGATCCGTGACCCGTTTCAGGGTGTCCTTCCAGGATTCGCAGGTCTGCCCCGGAAGCGCTGACATGAGATCGATGTTTAAGTTCGTAAATCCACACTCTCTGGCAAGTGCAAAGCTTTCCAGAAATTCCGCCCAGGTATGGATCCTCCCCAGAAGTTTCAGTTCCCGGTCGTTCGCCGACTGAAGACCGAAGCTTATCCGGTTGATCCCGGCTCTCCGGTACTCCTTCAGTTTTTCCCTTGTAACGGTCCCCGGATTTGCTTCCATGGAGATCTCCGCTCCGTCACTGATCTGAAATGCACGGTTCACATGCTCCATAAGATCCACGATCAGACGAGATTCCGGTACGGATGGAGTCCCTCCACCGATAAAGATCGTATCGACCGGAATATCCCCATATTCCTTTCCCATACAGTCAATATCTTCCATCAGCCGCTTTGCATACTGTCTCTGAATCTCCTGTCCGGATGGGAATGAAAGGAAATCGCAATACGCGCATTTTTTTACACAAAACGGAATATGGAGGTACAGCTCCATTCCGCCGCTCATCTGAGAACCTCATCGAGCATCTCGATCTCATCCTCAAACAGACAGTAGCCCGGATCCCTGGCCTTCACCGCTGCAAGGACATCCTCGATCTTCATCCATTTTACAGATTCGACTTCTTCCTTCTGAAGTACGAGCGTCTCGATCTCTACGGGCTTTTCGTATACGAAGACACGGCTCTTTTCATGATTCTTAAAGATCCGCCCATGAAACTCTCCTTCGTAGCGCCCATCATGGACTCCGACAAACCTCAGATCGTCCGGTTCTGCCATGATCCCCAGCTCTTCCTTTAACTCCCTGAGCGCCGACTTCAGATAATCCTGTCCCGCCGGGATATGTCCGGCACTGGAGATATCGTAACAGCCGGCGAAGGAGTCCTTTTCGCTGCTCCGCTTCTGTAAAAGAAGGTCATGTCCTCCGTCCTCCCGTTTCCTTACGACCCAGACGTGGCTCGTCCGGTGCCAGTCGCCGTGAAGATGGACCAGTGTGCGCTCTCGCACCTGTCCGGACGGTTCCCCCTTCTCATCGAGAAGATCTAAAAGCTCCATCGGCTTTCCGTTGAGGACCGCCTCCTTTAAAAGATCATCCCGGTAACAGAGTTTTAGGGAGAAAAACGGCGCGTCCTCATCAAGAAGATAGTGGAAGATCCGGTCTCCTTCCCACAGATTCAGGCTGTCGATCTGCTCCTTTGGGACCCACTCCAGGGTTCCCTCATTGCAGTCTGCCAGTTCACCGGTGAAATCGTCCGCTGTGTAGAGGAAAATATATTCCATCTCATCATCGTCATCGTTGTACACGAAAGTCAGAACGCCCCGAAGTCTATAGCTTGTGAGCGTCAGACCTGTTTCCTCTTTCGTCTCACGCAGAATGCAGTCCTCCGGGCTCTCCCCCCGCTCAAACTTCCCGCCAATGCCGATCCACTTGTCTTTATTGACATCGTGTTTCTTCTTGACACGGTGGATCATCAGATATTTGTCATCTTTTTCAATATAGCATAATGTTGTAAGTTTCATATTATTTACCATTCTGGCACGAAACAAAGCCGTTTCTGGAGCTTTTTGCCATAGAACCTTTCCCACTGTACAAAAAAGTCCATTTCTATATGATCGTCTGAAATGGACTTTTTTCTGTATATCAATATTTTAATTATTCTTCATCCAGCTTCAGAACGCTCATAAACGCCTTCTGCGGAATCTCTACGTTTCCGACCTGGCGCATGCGCTTCTTACCTTCCTTCTGTTTCTCAAGAAGCTTCTTCTTACGGGAGATATCACCGCCGTAGCACTTCGCGAGGACATCCTTTCTCATGGCTCTCACCGTCTCGCGGGCAATGATCTTACCACCCACGGCGGCCTGGATCGGGATCTCGAATAAATGCTTCGGGATCTCATCCTTCAGCTTTTCGCACATCTTTCTGCCGCGCTCGTAAGCGGATCCCTCAAACACGATGAAGGAAAGGGCATCCACGGTTTCCTTATTGATCAGGATATCAAGTTTTACAAGCTGTGACTGCTCGTATCCCTTCAACTCGTAGTCGAAGGACGCATAACCGCGGGATCTTGATTTCAGCGCGTCAAAAAAGTCATAGATGATCTCGTTTAACGGGAGCTCATACTTTAAGAGTGCACGCGTCTCTTCCATATATTCCATGCCAAGATAAACGCCGCGGCGCTCCTGGCATAACTGCATGATCGCGCCCACAAATTCTGTGGTCACCATGATCTCTGCGGAGACGATCGGTTCCTCCATATATTCGATCTCGGACGGATCCGGCATGTTGGACGGGTTCGTGAGGTCGATCACCTCGCCGTTCGTCTTGTGGATCCGGTATACAACGCCCGGTGCTGTCGTCACGAGGTCAAGGTTGTACTCGCGCTCCAGGCGCTCCTGAATGATCTCCAGATGTAAAAGACCTAAGAATCCACAGCGGAAGCCAAAGCCTAACGCAACTGATGTCTCCGGCTCAAAGAACAGGGACGCATCGTTTAACTGAAGCTTTTCCAATGCGTCACGGAGCTCCGGATATTTTGCTCCATCTGCCGGATAGAGTCCGCAGTACACCATCGGAGTTACCTTCTTATATCCCGGAAGCGGGGACGCGCACGGATTTAAGCGGTTCGTCACCGTATCACCCACGCGGGTATCTTTCACGTTCTTGATGCTGGCTGTGATATAGCCAACCATGCCGGCCCTAAGCTCATCACAGGGGATAAACTGGCCTGCGCCGAAATATCCGACCTCAACGACATCGTAGGAAGCTCCCGTCGCCATCATCTGGATCGGGGTGCCTTTCTTCACGGTTCCCTCCTTCACACGGCAGAATACGATAACGCCGCGGTAGGAATCGTAGAGGGAGTCAAAGATCAGCGCCTGAAGCGGTGCCTCCGGATCTCCCTTCGGAGCCGGGATCTTATGGACGATTGCTTCCAAAACATCCTCGATATTGATTCCCATCTTCGCGGAGATCCTCGGTGCGTCGTGAGCCTCAAGTCCGATCACATCCTCGATCTCCTCCGCCACACGGTCCGGATCAGCGCTCGGAAGGTCAATCTTATTGATGACCGGGACAACATCAAGATCATGGTCAAGGGCAAGATACACGTTTGCAAGCGTCTGGGCCTCGATACCCTGAGCCGCATCTACAACAAGGATCGCACCGTCACACGCCGCAAGACTTCGGGACACCTCATAGTTAAAATCCACGTGACCTGGGGTGTCGATCAGGTTAAAAATATACTCCTCGCCGTCCTTTGCCTTATAAACCGTGCGGACTGCCTGGGATTTGATCGTGATTCCACGCTCTCTCTCAAGATCCATATTGTCAAGGATCTGGGCCTGCATCTCACGACTCGTCAATAGACCTGTTTTTTCGATAATACGGTCTGCCAATGTGGATTTACCGTGGTCGATATGGGCAATGATACAGAAATTTCTGATTTTATCCTGGGAATAATGAACCATTCATGTTCCTCTCTTCTATTATTTTTCTTCATTTATAAGATCTATTTTTCTGCCGCCGGATTCGAAAGTTCTGCATAATACCATATAAAAATGATTTTATCCACAGGCGTTTTGCCTGTAAGGGGCAGAAATAGCAATTTATCATACTAAATATAGCATTTTTTAGGTATCTGCGCAAGCAGTACTATGAAGTTTGAGCTGCATAAAAAATAGACAAAAAAGAGACAACTTGCGGCGCTATTATATATTCCGAAATCAATTGACATTCTACCTGTTCTGATTTAGACTTTAAATAACATCTTGTCACGTATTTTCAGGACATTTCTTTGTCCCGTCACCCGTTCACCTTTTCTATCTGTACAGCAGCTGTCCGGCAGGTTCACAGATCCTGCATCCTCTATGCTCTGTCTACGTCCGCCGCACAGCTCTCAGGAGATGATAACATTTATGAATCAAACTCAGAAAAAGAAGCAGTCCCTGGACATGACCTCGGGCTCCATCACGAAACTCCTGATCATGTTCGCGGTTCCTCTCGTGATCGGAAATCTCTTTCAACAGTTGTACAATACTGTGGACAGTCTTGTCGTCGGGAACTTTGTCGGCTCCCATGCCCTCGCCGCCGTCGGTTCAACCACCAGCATCATCAATATGATCGTCATGTTCTTTACCGGAACATCTATCGGTGCCGGTGTTGTCATCAGCCGGTATTATGGAGCCCACGATGATGAAAAGCTTCACATTGCCGTTGAAACCACAATGGCGGTGACCTTCATCTGCGGAATCATTCTCACCGGTCTTGGGATCGTTGTTGCCCCCTTTATGTTAAAATTCATGTCCACACCGGAGGATGTCCTGCCATCTGCTTCCATATACTTAAAGATCTATTTTTCCGGTGTTTTCGGACTTCTTGTATACAATATGGGAAGCGCGATCCTGCGTGCGGTAGGCGATACAAAACGGCCTCTGTACTTTCTCTGTCTCTCCAGTGTCATGAACATCGGCCTTGACCTTCTATTTGTAGTGGGATTCGGCATGGCCATTGAGGGGGTTGCCTACGCGACGATCATATCCCAGTTTGTTTCCGCAATTCTCGTACTCATCGTTCTCACCAGAAGTAAGGAAAATTACCGGCTGACCTGGAAGGACCTGCGGATCGACAAAAAAATCTTCCGGCAGATCCTCATGATCGGACTTCCGACAGGCTTTCAGCAGTCGCTGACCTCATTTTCCAACGTGTACGTTCAGTCCTATATCAACACCTTCGGATCCAGCTGCATGGCCGGATGGAGCAGCTACTCCAAGATCGACCAGTTTGTCTTCCTTCCGATGCAGAGTATCGGACAGGCATCCACGACCTTTATGAGCCAGAATCTCGGAGCCGGGAATCTGCCCCGTGCGAAAAAAGGAACCGGCGTGGCTCTCAGGCTGGCACTGCTCATCACCTTCGCCAGTGCCGGGGTTCTTTTCCTCTTTGCGCCGCAGCTTGTCGCAGTCTTCAATCAGGAGCCTGATGTCGTCCGATACGGAACGTTGTTTCTCCGGATGAACGTATTCATGCTGGCGTTCTGCTGCCCGAATCAGGTCGTTGCGGGCGCAATGCGCGGGGCCGGAGATTCCAGAACCCCGATGCTGATCATGCTGTTCTCCTTCGTCCTGTTCCGTCAGATCTATCTCTATATCGCAACTTCGATCTGCAATACAGCTGCTGTCGTCGGCTTCGGATATCCGGTGGGCTGGATCGTAGCCTCTGTCCTCGTAGAGATCTATTATATGTCCGGAAAATGGGAGAAAAAGATCAATATGTAACCACTCCCTGCGTTCTTTCTATTCTCCTGTAAGTACCTGATCCAGGAGATCGGCTAACGGCACCATCGCCGCTTTCGCCTCCGCATACGTGTTTGTCTGAGCGCCCACCTCGATGAGGGCGGAACGCTCCCGGACATGCTCGTTATAGCGGAGGCCTTTTAAATAGATCTTTCTTGTGAGCCCCGGATATTTTTCTGCGGCCAGAAGCTGCATCTGGAAGCTGAACGCCAGATTTTCCTTGAGATTTGGGTTCGGGAGATACTCGATGGGACCGTCAGGGCTCATGGATGTCCCGTTAAAGAACATGATCTTCGCAGTCTCTGTTCCATTGATCTCCGTCAAAAGTCTCGTCCCGTCCGCGACACCGTCCCGATGGATATCCAATACGACCTCAAGCGACGGATATTTCTGCAGGAGTCCTGTGATTCCGTCGAGAGCATAGGTGTATGCCGCGCTCCGGTCCAGTTTTCCGTTCCGATCGTCATAAACACTCTCATCGTGATACACGTTGTATCCCTTTTCCCTGAGAAGTCTCGCCAGCTCTTCCCCGAGGTGGAGTACATCTGCTTCCGGATTTTTTGGATAGTCTGCGTAGGTCTCCTGAGAGTGGGTGTGATAGATCAGGATCTGAGGGACACTGGCATCTTTTTCGATGGAAAGATCCGCGGACAGGAAATCGGCTGCCTGCATCAGATCGCGGCTTGCTGTCGTTGTGGGATGGACATTATAGAACTTTTTCATCAGATAATCGTAATCGTTCAGTTTTTCTAAAATAATTCCGGAGGATCCGGAGTTGAATCTCCTCTCTGTAAAAAGACCTGTCTGTGTTGTTTTTTCCTCCTGAACTGGTTCGTTTTCATTCGATTTCCTCTCCTCCGTATTTAAATCCGTGTTTTCCCTGGCTGTGATCTTTTCCGCCCGCAATTCTTCGTTTTCATTCTCGATCCCGAATATCTCCCTACATTCTTCTCTCTGTCTGCCGCTGCCATTTTTTCTATTTCCCAGAAAAAAAGCCGTGGCTTCGTCCTCCTTCCACGCCGGAAGAAATCCCCGCACCACATCGTCTGTGATCCGCACTGCATAGTTTTCATAAAATTTCTCACATGCACTGACAAATAATCCACGTCCAGAATACAGCACCGCTGCACACACTGCCGCCAGTGCGATCCACCGCCCGGCATACCGGATCATCTCAATGATATTCCCGATCATCTGCACAACAAACAGGCGATCTGCCTGAAGCATCCGCTTAAAATAATACCATCTCCGCCTCATACTGTCCGCCTGTGCTGCTGTTTCCTTATAGTTTATGTGAATGTGTGGATGTTCAGTACCTGTCAGTGAGAACTATCTCTCTTCAAACAGCGCTCCATGGAGCGCCTCCGAGATCGTAAAACTTAAGAAATCCACCCGCTCATCAATATCATGGGGTGTCACATACATAGGCCCCAGATCCGGCTTTAGAAGTTTCCTGACAAGCTCATAAACTTCTTCTACCTGAAGGTGCTCCGGATTTTCTGTTTTCCGGATGCCGTCCTCGATCTGTTCTCTCAAAACCTCCGTCATCGCCCCAACCGTATCATACACGATCGCCGCCGCTCCGACGACCATCGGGATCCCGATTGCAAACACAGGGATCCCCAGCGTTTCCTCCGTCAGCCCGCTCCGATGGTTCCCGACTCCGGATCCCGGCTGGATCCCTGTATCGGAAAGCTGTACTGTAACCCCCAGCCGCCCCGCGCTCCTGGCCGCCAACGCATCCACAACGATGACTGCATCCGGCCCCGTCTCCTGCACAATGCCTTTTACGATCTCCGCCGTCTCCATCCCTGTCTGCGCCATCACTCCCGGTGTGATCCCGCTTAAGACCGGGTATCCGTGCTTCCTGCAAAAATCTCCCCCATGTTCCAGCTCCAGATGCCTCGTCGCCTGAAGATGCTCTAAAACCTTCGGTCCCAGCGAATCAGGTGTTGCCTCCGGATTCCCAAGCCCCACCACCAGAGTCCTGACCGACCGCCCCATCCGGTTGCTGTCCAGTCCATGTTCCTCAAACAGCTTCCGCAAAAGCTCCGCTAACTCCTCTGAGACATCCCGGTGATAATCTTCATCTTTCTTTGCAAGAGAAGGTGCCTCCAACGTCAGATAAAGCCCCACCGGCTTTCCCATCGCCGCTGCTCCCCTCTCATCACAAACAGCAACCTCCGTCACCCGGATCTTCCCCTCTTTCTTCTCCCACTCCCGAACCCGGATTCCCGGAATATCACTCCCACTCCCACGGACCTTCTCACTCTCCTCCAACGCCAGGTCCGTCCGCACCGAAAACTCCACATCCGCCTGCCTCATAAACACGCCTCCTCACAACAAAATTTTCTCTTCTCTATCACTCATCCAACTTTCGAACTTCACCCATTTTCTCTTATTTTGTTACAGTACACGGGCACTCCATGCCCGCGCACTGTAACAGGATTTTGCCGATGCTTCGCATTCCGAATCGGCAAAATCCACTACCACCACTGTATTGTACGGAATTTTCAGTTCAGAAAATCCCTACCCATGAAAAGTAACCTTATTTTTTCCCATGAAAAAGCAATTTATGTATTGACATAACGGGAAATATTCGATAAAATACAATAGTATGTTTACATTGAACTGTCCGTGTCCAGGCTTTGATGCAAAACAAACAG
>ERZ1026901.738-NODE-738-length-23349-cov-7.670988_pt1 | contig 23349 bp, 21 predicted proteins | sample MGYA00380179_ERZ1026901 | MGnify/ENA primary metagenome ERZ1026901 (study PRJEB33269, sample SAMEA4719815) | human gut metagenome | biome: human-associated habitat; feature: organic feature; material: feces | place: Cameroon | collected 2013-10 ... | reverse complement strand
TGGCTTTCCTCGATGGAGACGAGAAATTTTTTGACCTGTATGGCCTGGGACTTTAAAAGAAAGAACGCGCAGTCACCGGTATTATTCTCATAAACCTCCGTTTTCAGAACAGAGAAACGGGAGAGGCGGTCAGACAGTTCCCGGACTTCCTCCCGGAATGCTGCCCGGGCGAAGGGAAACGTCTTGACTGCCCCAGCAATATTTAAGGAAAACTCCACAAGACAGATCTCTCCGCCGGGAGTAAGAAGTTCCCATTTTTTCAGGACGCGCCGGTCTCTGGCAGCGCGAAGTTCCCCGGAAGTTACCGGTGAGCCGGTAATTATATTATTTAGGTTCATAAAAAACACTCCGTTTGGAATTTCGTTCGAACTCCCTGAATGCAGAAAATGCTGTGCAAAGACTTTTTGAACGCAGATAAGCATTCCCCCGCTTCAAGTGCGTGGAACACTAAGCGGTGAGTGAGTGGGATGCTTATGTCAGTGGGAGTTGAAAGCTCCCACTGACAGATCGCGAAGCGACTGCGTTCATGAGCAAGTAGCGAAGCGGATTGCGAATGTCCGCTTTACTTTTGCACAGCATTTCAGCTATTATGCATCTGGAAAAACGTCAGAGAACAGGTTCTGCAGGAGAATTCGCGGTTACTTAAAGCTTTCTTTTAAATACTTCGCTGTACACTCAGGCACCAGAGACAGCACCTCGTCGGTCACGCCCTGCTCATCCAACAGTTTGCGAACTCTGGAAGCGCTGATGACCTCCGGCTTTCCATCCGGTCCCTCTGTGGTGATCCGGTCGATCTTGATAAAGGAGATACCGTATTTCGGAAGAATGCGGATCATCGCCTCGTTGTAGCGCCTTGTTACCGGATCCAAAGGCTCTTCCCCGGCGAAACGTTTTGTAATATGAAGGATCGGCGCAATCCTCGACGCGAATAGCGTGATATCGAGCTCGCTCTGGATCTTCGCCGCGTCCTCGCCGTCCTTTAAGAAGTAGGTTGGGAATGTGGCGTTGGAGATCATATATGGTCCTGATGGATGTACAATAACGTTCGGAAGATGATCCGTACCTTCCCGGACAAGCTTCAGACGGTCCGCAAAGGGGAACCTGGACCGGTTCTCCTCGACCACGAAGATATGGAGCAGGGAACATGCCTTAGCGGCGTAAGTGATCAGGGCGAGATGACCTTTCGTGAAGGGATTGCAGTTCATGACGATACAGCCCACGTTCTCGTCAGTATCTGTCCCAGCGAGAAACTTCTTATAATAATTGTCCAGCCCGGATTTCTTATTCTCCAGCATCAGGACAGACTCTGTTTCCGCTAACGGATAAAATCCGCAGGATGTGAAAAGCACTTTGTTCTTTGGTCTGGTGATCACAAAGAGATCGTAATGACCCGCCTCAAACCGGTTTTCGACAAGTCTGGACACGAGACTTCCGAGAGCATTCTGTCCTCTGAGACTCTCATCCACCGCAAAGCATTTTAAAAGATTTCCTGCGCAGCATCCGCATCCGGTGAGATTGTCATCGGAATCAAACACGCCGAACGCCGCTTCGATATCGTCCTCATAATTTAAATGATGCTTTGCGAGAAACTCCACAAGCATCTGTCTGTCATGGGAAAAACCAAGGGATAATTCATGAATACTGAGTTCTGTCATATAAAAACACCTCTGCTTTCTGTGTATCTATAGTATAGATGAAATAATAACAGTTTTCCAGAGAAAAGGCAGAGAAAAAAAGGGAAAATTCTACTTATATTCCGAAACACCCAGCCGCACGGCCAGCGCGTCCTGCAGGAGCTGGGAAAAGTTAATATTCATGGAAATTGCCAGTTCATTCATCCATTCTGGAATTGTTAAGGTCTTTTTTACGGACTTATTATTATGAAGTCTGCGATAAGCGAGTGTATCGCAGGCGACGTAATTGATGAATTCATTTTCTTTGCATTTCATGTCAGAAAGTTTTGAAGGAACGGGAATTTCCCGCAGTTCTTTTTCGTAACCGTATAGAACCAGAGCCAGAACATCCCTGGCCATTTCAAGGCCGTCTTCAAGCGTCGTTCCACAGGTATAGCAGCTTTTAAGATCAGGAAAATTGATAGAATAACTGCCGTCTGGTTCCGGTGTAAAGATTGCCGGATATGCATATTTTGCCATGTGATCAATCCTTTCGTGAGATACCTGCATCATGCAGGATATGTAAAAGCGTGCCTGTTGGAATCTCAGCTTTATGCCGGGGAACAGGAAATTCACGGTTTGTCATTGGGCTATACCAGATGTCATGACGGCTTCCGGTTCGAATTCTGCGGCAATTCGCACGCTTTAACAGTTTTATCAGTTCTGAAGTTTTCATATAGATTTCTCCTTTGATTATGACAGGTGTAGATGTGTTAGTCAATGAAAAATAGACACGTATTTATACGTGTAGAAAATGAAATAGACTGAGACGGATTTGCTATTACTTACTACTTAAAAAGAAGAGGGAGTCTTATCGACTGAAATAAAATGGTTAAGTGGACGAGCATGTTCGAATGAGTCAGAGCAAAAGAAATAAGAATTGCTGTGAGGTATTCATACCTTAGCATGTTATAGAAGATTACACAAGAAGGAAATGAAAAAAACAAAAGATTTTATAATTTGCCCTGACGTTCCAAATGTGGTACGATAAGAAAAAAATATGAGGATTACAGCTATGCATTTATATTTCGCCCCATTAGAGGGGATCACAACATATCCGTACAGGAACCTGCACCACAAGTATTTCGGGGGTGTGGACAAATATTTTACGCCGTTTCTGGCACCGGGACCGGAGCAGGGGATGAGCGTGAAGGAGATGCGGGATGTGCTGCCGGAGAATAATGTGGGGGTACCGGTGGTGCCGCAGATTCTGACGAACCGGGCAGGGGATTTTCTTCTTGCATCAAAGAAATTAGCAGAGATGGGATACCGGGAGATCAACCTGAATCTTGGATGTCCGTCGGGGACGGTCACAGCGAAGAAAAAAGGTTCCGGTTTTTTGCTTTACCCGGATGAACTGGATCGTTTTTTTGATGAAGTGTTTTCGGATGCATCGGTGAGAAACGGGGAGTTTCAAATCTCGGTTAAAACCAGGATCGGAAAGAATGAAGTGGAAGAGTGGCCGGAGATCATGGCAATCTACAACCGGTATCCGATCAGCGAACTGACGGTGCATCCGCGAATCCAGAAGGAGTTCTATAAAGGTGTTCCGCATCTTGATGTATTTGCGGATATTTTAAAGGAGAGCCGGAATCCCGTCGTGTATAACGGTGATCTGTTCACGGCAGAGCATATGAAAAAATTTCGGGAGGAATTTCCAACGGTGGAGAACGTGATGATTGGGAGGGGACTTATCAGAAATCCGGCACTGGCAGAGTTGATAAAAATAGAAGAAGCCGGTGTGGAAAATGCTCATGCCTATGCAGGAGCAGAAACCGGAAACAAAGAGACATCACCGGAGCAGACGGAAAAGACAGTACCGGATTTCGGAAATACGGGAGACAATCTCATGCCCCGGATCCGTGCCTTTCACGATGAGATATTTGAATACTACCGTGAGACCATGTCCGGTGACAGAAATCTTCTTTTCCGCATGAAGGACCTCTGGAGCTATATGTTAGAGGAGGTTCCGGACAGTGAAAAATTAGCCAAAAAGATCCGGAAATCGCAGCATGTGCCGGAATATCTGGCGGCGGTGGAGGAAGTGTTTGCAAGATGGGATGCAAACAGATAGTCGGAAAGGAGGCCGCTATGCAGTTACTGATCAAACAAAGAGTATTCTCATGGACCGATACCTATGACGTCTATGATGAACATGAGAACCCAAAGTATTTCGTAAAAGCGGAATTTTTTGCGCTGGGGCATCAGATCCACGTGTATGATAAGAGTGGAAAGGAAGTTGGCATGGTGAAACAGCGGCTGTTTGCGGTTTTGCCGTGTTTTGATATCGAAATCGGAGGAAAAGAGGCCGGAAGTGTTCAGAAAGAATTTTCCTTTTTCAAGCCGCGCTATGAGTTGGATTACAACGGATGGCGGTGTGAGGGAGACTTTCTGGCGTGGGAATATGATGTCTATGAGGCGTGCTGTGTGGCGGTCCATATTTCAAAAAAGCCGTTTCAATGGGGCGACACCTATGTGATCGACATCGTGGATCCGAAGGATGAGGTCATGGCGCTCATGCTGGCGATCGCGATCGATGCGGCGAACTGTACGAAATAGATGAGATCATGTCATTCAGCACAAAAATACGAAGAGAGCAGCAGGAGGAACAAGATGGATACAGAAAAACAGCCAAAAGAAACATTCGTAGAACAGATGGAGCGCGTAAACCGCACCAATCCATTCATGATCCATAATAACATCCGCGCAGTCGCTTTGTCCGAGGACGCAGCCGAAGTGTGTGCGGAGGTCACGGAGGATTCCTTAAATGCCATGCAGACAGTCCACGGTGGGCTGATGTTTGTGATGGCGGAGATCGCGGCGGGACTTGTGACGAGAAATGACGGAAGAAAATACGTGACACTGGACAGTTCGTTCCGGTTCCTCCGCGGCAGCAGCGCGAAGGAGATCCGCGGAGTCGCAAAGATCACGAAGCGAGGAAAAACCGTCTGCTTCACAAAATCCCAGGTGATGGAGTCGGAGACCGGGAAGGTGCTGGCAGAGGGAGAGTTTACGTTTTATTGTATGGGAGAGTAAGACAGAAGCAAGAGAAAGATGTGACTGTGATATGCCTTCTGATAAAGAATGGGAAATGCTGTCGGCCATCCGCAGAAGCCGCCGACAGTATGTCCTGCAAAGTAGGGGGGTATCGAAAGTAGAATATTATCAATGATTTATCAGGATTTCTTTTCTATGGTGCCAGGAAAGAAATCCTGTTTTGTTTACCGGTTAAGCATTCGTTCCGGCCTAGTTGCTGCGCAGCTTCTCAACAAACTCTTTCAGCCGTTTACATCCCTCCACGATGTTCTCATAGCTGTTTGCAAAGGACATCCGGAACATCATCTGGCGTTACGAGCTGCGGTCCGTATACAGCTTTGTCATTCGTAATGAGTCCTGGAATTGCTGCAAGCTCTTCTTTGCTGCCTTCGTTGTACCATTTGGTAAGTCCCGGGATCTACTGTTTCTGGATGAGACTCATCATGTCCTCTGCCCATGCGGTTACCTTTGCTGCGTTCAGTGCTTCGATCGGGAGAACACCGCCAGCTAATACGATGCCGGCTTTTTCGGTTCCGTTTGTTTTAATGAAATCGGATATGCGATAAGACGTTTTAAATTAACGTTATTATAGCGGCAACTTTTGGGTTCGTCAATTGCGGGATTTTGTGTGAGAACCGACAGGATCCCGGAACCGGAAGGGATAGATTTGCGGCGGAGTGTTTGATAAAAATCAGACAAACTGTAATATGACAACAAAATAACAAACAAAAGGTATGAAAATCCTCTTGACATGGACATATGTCCGCGATATAATGCGAAATAAAATCAGACAATAAGTAATTCACACAAATATTTAGTTTGAAGAATCAAGGCAGTCCCTTGCTTCTATTGCGTAAAGCAACAAGCAGTGGGCGAGGACTCAATGCAGATGGGAGGAAGCAACATGGAGAGAGACAGTTATGTTTACAAGACGCCGGCATCGAAGCTTGTACAGGTAGCTGCGATCGCGGCGGAATATAAAGACCGTCCGGATATGCTGATGACGGTCCTGATCCGGGCGCAGAAGGTTGTGCCGGCATTCTCAAAAGCGGTCGCCAGTGTTATCGCAAGGGAGATGAACATCCCGATGAACCAGGTCTACAGCTTTGTAACCTTTTACGCGATGCTTTCGGTGAAACCTCAGGGCAAATACATTGTCCGCATGTGCAAGAGCGCCCCGTGCCATGTCCACGGCGCGAAGGAGATCGTGGAGGCCATCGAGGATCAGCTCGGAATCTCGATCGGCGAGACGACCGAGGACGGAAGATTTACGTTGGAATACTGCCCGTGCCTGGGACTCTGCGAGATTTCCCCGGCGATCATGATCAATGACCGGGCATACGGAAACCTGACCCCGGAATCTGTCCGGGAGATCATCAAACAATATATCAGAGAGGATGTGTAGATCATGCAGGAAGTTCATGTACTCTTAAAGAATCGTGGAAAAATTGACCCGAAAAATGCGCAGGAATACGCGGACAACGGCGGATTTGCAGCTCTCGAAAAAGCGCTCGCGATGACCCCGGAGGAGATCCTCGAGACGGTGAAGGCAGCGGGACTTCGCGGCCGCGGCGGAGCGGGATTCCCGACCTGGAGAAAGATGCAGTTTACGGCAAATGCGGCGGATCCGGTCCGCTATATCGTCTGTAATGCAGATGAAGGAGAGCCTGGAACAAACAAAGACAGGATCCTGCTGTCGACGGATCCGTGCTCGATCTTTGAGGGAATGGCGATCGCCGGGAAAGCGGTCGGCGCCCATGTCGGCTACATCTATCTCCGCGCGGAATATACGTATCTTTTCCCGGTCATGCAGGCGGCCCTGCTCCATGCGGAATCGCTCGGATATCTCGGAAAGAACATGATGGGGAGCGGGTATGATTTTGAAATCAAGTTCCGGTCCGGCGCGGGCGCATATGTCTGTGGTGAGGAGACAGCTCTGTTTGAATCGATCGAAGGAAAACGCGGGGAGCCGAGATTCCGCCCGCCGTTCCCGAGCATCCACGGACTGTTCGGAAAACCGACAATGTTAAACAACGTCGAGACTCTTGCAAACCTCGCACCGATCATTAAAAATGGAGCGGAGTGGTACCGGTCTATCGGAACGGAAAACAGCCCGGGAACAAAGCTTTTCACGGTCTGCGGCAACGTGGTCCGGAGAGGTGTCTTTGAATTTCCGATGGGTGTGAATTTAAAAGATATCATCTATGAAGTCTGCGGCGGCATCCAGGACGGCCATAAGCTTTTAGGCGTCCAGACCGGCGGTACCTCCGGCGCGATCATCAATGCGGATCAGATCGACATGAACTTGGATATCGACTCGGTGTCTGCGTCAGGCGGACGACTCGGCTGCGGAACGATCCTCGTGATCGACGACCGGAACTGTATTGTCGACATCGTGCTCAACAACCTTGATTTCTTCCGCGGTGAGTCCTGCGGAAAATGCACCCCGTGCCGGGAAGGCGGTCAGCAGCTCTACAATCTTGTGAACCGCATCGCCCAGGGACACGGCGCGATCCAGGATCTCGAAAAGATCGACGAGCTGACAGAGACGATGCAGCTCACTGCGCTCTGCGGACTCGGCCATTCTACGGCGGTCCCGGTCCGCACCAGCATTCAGAACTTCCGGAACGCATATCTGCACCATATTGATAAAGATTTCTGTCCGGTATGCAGCGGGAAAGGAGGAATTTACCGATGATCCATCTGATCATAGACGGCCAGCCTGTTGAGGTGGAAGAGGGAACGACGATCCTTCAGGCGGCGAAAAAAGCATGTATCCATATTCCGACATTATGTTACCATGAGGACCTGAGCATTAAGGCGGTCTGCCGCATCTGCGTGGTGGAGGTGGAAGGACAGAGACTTCTTCCGACTGCCTGCAGCACCCCGGTCGCTGAGGGCATGGTCGTTCAGACGGCGTCCCCGAAGGTCTTGAAGGCGCGCAGAAATATCCTGGAGCTGATCTTTGCAAGACATCCGCAGAATTGTCTCGTCTGTCCGAAGAGCGGAAAATGTGATCTCCAGAAGGTCGCTCAGGATCTCGGCATGCACCTCGATATCCGCTATGACACACAAATCCGCCATCAGGAGGAGGACTGGTCTTCCCCGGCAATCATGCGAAACCCTCAGAAGTGTATTCTCTGCGGCAGATGTCTTGAGATGTGCAACGATATCCAGGGAATCAACGTCCTCTCGAAGGAAAATCGCGGCTTCCATACGTTAGTTGCCCCGGCTTACGGCGAGAAGCTCGCAGACACGAACTGCATCGGCTGCGGCCAGTGTGTCCAGGTATGTCCGACGGGCGCCCTGACAGTCCATTACCATACATACGGGCTCATGAAGCAGAAGGAGCTTGGAAAGAAGCTGATCATCCAGGTGGCCCCGTCTGTCCGGATCACACTTGCGGAGGCACTTGGGGAAAAGCCGGGCGTGGTCAGCACCGGAAGACTTGTGTCTGCGTTAAAACGCCTCGGATTTTACAAAGTGTTTGACTCTGATTTTTCCGCAGATCTGACGATCATGGAGGAAGGAACGGAACTTCTGCACCGCCTGAAAAACGGCGGAACTCTGCCGATGATCACATCCTGCTGTCCGGCATGGGTCAAGTACTGTGAGACGTATGCGCCGAACCTGACGGATCACCTCTCCACCGCGAAATCTCCGCAGCAGATGTTCGGGGCGATGATCAAGACCTGGTTTGCGGAGCGGGAAGGCATCGATCCTGGCGAGATCTGCAGCGTGTCCGTCATGCCGTGTACGGCGAAAAAGTTTGAGTGTACGAGACCGGAGATGCGTGACAGCGGTTACCAGGATGTCGACATCTCGATCACGGTACAGGAGCTTGCAAACCTGATCCGCGCGGGCGGGATCGATTTTTCCGAACTTCCGGATACCCCGTTCGACGATCCGTTCGGCGAGGGAAGCGGAGCAGGTCTGATCTTCGGTGCGACCGGCGGTGTTATGGAGGCGGCACTCAGGACCGTCTATGCGGTTGTGACCGGACAGGAGATGCCGCGCCTGGAGTATACGGATGTGCGCGGATTTAAGGGGATCAAGGAGTCGACTGTGAACCTGAATGGCACGGAGATCCGTGTAGCGGTAGCTCATGGAATCAAGAATGCGAAGATTCTTCTGGAAAAGATAAAAGAAGGAAAGGCTGATTATCACTTTATCGAGATCATGGCCTGCCCGGGCGGCTGCATCGGCGGCGGCGGAAATCCGCCGAAGACCTGGAAGATCATGGAAGAGCGGAAGAAAGCCATCTACGAGGCCGAAAAGAACCTCCCGATCCGCCTTTCCCACAAGAATCCGGCGGTAAAGCGCGTATACGAGACATACCTCGGGGAGCCGTGCAGCGAGAAAGCGCATAAGCTGCTGCATACGACGTATTTTAACAGGCAGGATCTGTTGAGATAGACATAGAAAACTGCAATGGAAGAGCGTGTTCTGCTGTCATTACAACATTAGCAATGACAGGCAGAATGCGCTTTTTCTGCGTTGAAAATATCCTCGTGAAATCGGCATGATCAAACCTGGCGAGCGCGTTGTGACGATCGCAACAGGAAGCGGATTAAAGGCGACATCTGTAGTAAGACAGCCGGAAAATTCTGTATTTGAAGTGAAGTTAGACGAGATCGAAGGCGTTCTGAAAAAATTAGAAGGCTAAATCCCCATATATTGGTATTCCCCTAAAAAGTCTGGCCGGTTTTTACACCGGCCAGATCATGTTATACATTCGTTAAAATAAACATTCATAATCCGCTCATTTTTTCTACGAAAAAAGACTGCTTATTCATGCTGCTTGCGGATTCTAAGCTCTTGCAGGCAAGCTTGCATCGGATTTCCGACTTTTGACCCTGCTATCTTAAAATGCAGATAGAATCTGAAATAATTACTGTGAATCATCAGCAGTATTTCGGCTGCTTCTCGCCTCCTCAAGATAATTGTAAAGCGTGTATTTTGAAACCTTCAGCGTCTCACAGAGGAGTACGCTCGTCTTGGAAATCTTGAAGACACCTTTCTGGTCGAGATAGTCCAGAGCGCGGATCTTTTCTTCTTTATTCATGAGTCCCATCGGCTTTCCGACGAGGAGTTCCGCCTGATTCATATAGTACTGAAGGATATCGTCCACATTCTTGGTCGCAAGCGCGTCTTTGTCACTCATCGGCGCATGGTGTGTCATCGGATACTGGACGAACGCATGGAGCGCACGCTGGGCATTTAAAAAGTCGGAGACATCGAGATTTACGCAGACAGCTCCGATGATCTTGCCGTTCTCATCCGGGATCAGGGTCGTGAAGGATTTGTAAAACTGATCTTTCTGACCGTTTGAGAAAGTCTGGAGACTGTCCTTCAGAGGTTCGATATCTTTTCCGAACTGCGTGATCATTCCCCCTTTCGGAGAACCGCCGACATCGCGTCCGCTGAGCGCAGCGTTTAAAGCATAGACGATCGTATGATCGTAACCTTTCCGGTAGTCGTGAATTAAGATCTCACTGTTTTCACCGAGAAATTTTTGGAGACCTTCCAGAAAACGGATCAAAAAGTCGAAATCAAGATACTTGGAAATTTCCATAAATGCACCTCCATGGAGACAGATACCGGATCAGGCATTCCCCCCGAAATGCACCGCCGGAACACTACGTGAAAATATTAACAAATCAGAGGCGAACAAACCTCTGAAACTTTTAACTGGTCTCAGAATATCATATAACAAACTGTTTGTCAATTATATAACATTTTTTCATACAAAAAGTTTGAAATAATGATTGACATTCTATGAAGTATGGCCTATAATAAAAACACAAAAACAAAAAGAAAGATAAACAAACTAATTTTTAGTTATTGCACCCATCCTTTTCCGGACCCGGGATCCACTCACAGGGATCCCGAGCCCACCCACTTGGACAACGATGTCTTTTTTTTCGAAAGCAGCGGAGTTGTAGGATTGAACTTGGATATTACCCCACTTTGATAGATTCACATCGTGGTAGATGTGAAAAAGACCGGTTTTTCCGCGGAATGGATGCCCGCAGGAGAAATGGAAGGCCGAAGGGCCCGCTGCCTCGCCACAGCGAAAAAATCCGCATTTCCGGCCGTGATTCCCATAAGGGAAAAGATGATACATATTGAGCGCAGAACCCCTGAGGCAGACGATCCCCAATATCGCTGTTTCAGGGGTTCTGTCTGTTTTGAGGTGTCATGTGCATTTTCTGGTGGGAGAGGAAAGGAAAACGATCATGCGCATATATTTATAAAATGAGATGGGAAAACAGATAGGCAGGAGGTATTAATGAAATTCAGACAGAACATCATTCTGTTTCTGGCAATTTTGGTTGTGGATCTGATCCTGTGCGGCGTGACCTTGCGGATGTGGAAAGGAGAAGATGGGGAAAAGGATTTTAAGGGAGATGTGTATCATGAAAGAAATAAAGAAGAGAGGGAGTCAGGGGAGCAGGAAAAAAGAAACGGCAGAAAAGAGAGAGAAGTTGCAGCGGGAAAATCGGACATGGTACGGGAGAAGGAGACCGATATGAGAAAATACGTGGCGCTCACATTCGATGATGGTCCGAATTCCAGATACACAAAGCCGCTCCTGGACGGTCTCAGGGAACGCGAGATCCGTGCATCCTTTTTTCTTGTCGGCGAGTGCATTGACGGAAAGGAAGATCTCGTAAAGCAGATGGCGGAGGACGGCCATCTGATCGGTGTCCATTGTATGACACATAAGGATCTCACGAAAGAACCGCTTTCGGATGCCAAAAAAGAAATCTGTGAAACCGGGGAGAAGATCCGGGCAGTGACCGGAGTCATGCCGGAGTACGTCCGCCCGCCATACGGAAGCTGGAATGCGAAGCTGGAGGAGGCGGTGGACATGATCCCGGTATTCTGGGATGTCGATTCCATCGACTGGCGTCTGAAGAACACGGAAAAAGTGACCGCAAAAGTCTTAAAAGATACGGAGGACGGGGACATCATCCTGATGCATGATGAGTTCCGGACATCCGTGGAAGCTGCGCTCCGGATCATTGACAACCTTACGGCGAAAGGGTATACTTTTGTTACAGTAGACGAACTGATGGTCGATTAAAACACTCGGGAAAGGCAGTTTTCATGGATTTATTTGATTATATGAGACAAAATACGATGGAGAAGGAATCGCCCCTCGCGTCCAGAATGCGCCCGACGACTCTGGACGAGGTGGTCGGTCAGAAACATATTATCGGAAAGGATAAACTCCTTTACCGTGCGATCAAGGCGGACAAGCTGGGGTCGGTGATCTTTTACGGACCGCCCGGAACAGGAAAGACGACGCTCGCAAAGGTGATCGCACATACGACAAGTGCGCGGTTTGAACAGATCAACGCCACGGTCGCCGGAAAAAAAGATATGGAAGAGATCGTGAAAAATGCGAAGGATGCGATCGGCATGTACGGACAGAAGACGATCCTTTTCGTGGATGAGATCCATCGCTTTAATAAATCGCAGCAGGATTATCTCCTGCCGTTCGTGGAGGACGGGACGATCACGCTGATCGGAGCGACGACGGAGAATCCGTATTTTGAGGTGAACAACGCGCTTCTTTCCAGATCCAGGATCTTCGAGTTAAAACCGCTGGAAAAGCAGGATATCTGGGAACTGGTAATCCGGGCTGTCTATGATACGGAAAAAGGGATGGGAACTTATGGAGCCGATATCACGGATGAGGCGGCGGATTTCCTTGCGGATGTGGCAAACGGGGACGCGAGAGCGGCGTTAAATGCGGTCGAGCTCGGAATTCTCACGACGGACAAGTCGGAGGACGGAAAGATCCATATCACGATCGATGTCGCGGCGGAATGTATCCAGAAACGGGTGGTTCGCTACGATCATGACGGGGATAACCACTACGATACGATCTCTGCATTCATCAAGAGCATGCGTGGATCGGACCCGGATGCGGCGGTCTATTACCTGGCCAGAATGCTGTATGCAGGTGAGGATGTGAAGTTTATTGCCCGCAGGATCATGATCTGCGCTTCCGAGGATGTCGGAAATGCGGATCCGAATGCGCTTGTGGTCGCGGTGAGCGCGGCGCAGGCGGTGGAGCGGATCGGAATGCCGGAGAGCCAGATCATCCTCTCCCAGGCAGCCGCCTATGTCGCGACGGCTCCGAAGAGCAATGCGGCCTGTGTGGGGATCCAGAATGCGATGAAGGCTGTAGCGAATATGCGGACGATGCCGGTTCCGGCGCATCTTCAGGATAAGCACTACAAAGGCGCGGAGAAGCTGGGACATGGACTCGGCTATAAATATGCACATGACTATCCGAATCATTATGTCACCCAGCAGTATCTGCCGGACGGGATGGAAGGAATGAGATTCTATGAGCCGTCGGAGAATGGGTATGAAAAGAAGATCAGGGAGCATATGGAGTTTATAAAGAGGGAAGCTACTTTTCACGGGTAGGAATTTTCAGAACTGAAAATTCCGTATGATACCGTTGTGGTCGCGGATTTTGCCGATTTGGAATGCGAAGCATCGGCAAAATCCTGTTACAGTGCGCGGGCACTGGAGTGCCCGTGTACTGTAACAGAGGGAAGCCGGAGAGATGGAATAAGCAGGATCAGGGAGAGAGGAAATTGTGAAATTTCCTCTTTCCATTTTTTTATGTGTGCGTTATAATGAGATATACTCATCAGAACAGCCTGGGAGGAAAGTATTGGAAACGATACTTGCTTCTTTGCTCCCGGGCAGTTTCGAAAAAGTCCTCCGATATCGCTGAAATGCGGTGATCCGATCGGAGAAAAGTTTCAAATCTAATGGTTCCAAGGCAGCGGATCCGGAGACGGGGAGGCTGTTATGATCTTTTTTTGATTCCCAACGAGATGATAAAACCGGAATAAGGATGAAGGAGTATTATTATGCGTGAAAAATTAGCAACATTACCGCTGACCCAGTTAAAAGAGCTGGCAAAGAGCCAGGGAATCAGGAATATCAGCGGCTTGAGAAAAGCAGAATTGATCGATCGCCTTTGTGAGGCGGCGGAAAGTGCCGACGGCGCAAAAGTACCGGCAGAAAATAATGAAAATAGAGAGAATACGGCAGCACCGATGCAGGCGGCAGAGCAGAAAGAGAAAGCGCCGGCTGCTGGAAATGTTTCCGGAGGTGCGGGACAGGAGAAAATGGCATCGGAGAGACCGGCGGTCTTCCAGGACCGCACGGGGCGTCCGGAGAGAACCGAGCGTGCGGAACGATATGAGAGAACTGACCGTCAGGAGCGTGGGGAGCGCCAGATGAGAAATGACCGGCAGGGCAGCTACCAGAGCCGTCAGAACAATTACAGAGATCGACAGAGTAATTACCAGGATCGTCAGAGCAGCTATCAGGACCGTCAGAGTGGTCATCAGGATCGCCAGATCAGTTACCAGGACCGCCAGAGCAGCTACCAGGACCGTCAGAATGCTTACCAGGGGCAGTCATCTGCGCAGGATTCCCAGACTCAGGGAAACTATCAGGACCGCCAGACTCAGGGCGGCATGCCGGATGCCCAGGGAATTCAGGAGAGCTCAAGAACCTATCAGACTGGTTACCAGACAAGAAACCAGGGTGCTCAGAGTTATACCGCGGAACCGAAGGCAGATCTTCAGGATCTCGACAGCGGGATCGAGGCAAACGGAATTTTAGAGGTCATGCCGGATGGCTTCGGATTTATCCGCTGTGAGAACTTCCTTCCGGGAGATAACGATGTCTATGTGGCACCTTCCCAGATCCGCCGCTTTAACATGAAGACCGGCGATATCATCCGAGGAAGCCGGAGAGTGAAATCCGCGACAGAGAAATTTGCGGCACTTCTCTATGTAAAGACGATCAACGGCTATCCGACGAGTGTTGTGGAGCACCGCCCGAACTTTGAGGATCTGACCCCGATCTTCCCGAACCAGAGACTGAATCTGGAAGTCAGAGGTGGAAAAAATACGACAGCGATGAGAGTCATGGACCTCCTTGCTCCGATCGGTAAAGGCCAGCGAGGTCTGATCGTATCCCCGCCGAAAGCAGGTAAGACAACCTTATTAAAACAGGTTGCAAAAGCAGTTACGACCAACTATCCGGATATGCATATGATCATTCTTCTGATCGATGAGCGCCCGGAGGAGGTTACAGACATTAAGGAATCCGTTGTGGGACCGAACGTGGAAGTCATCTACTCTACGTTTGATGAGCTCCCGGAGCGCCACAAACGTGTCTCTGAGATGGTCATCGAGCGCGCGAGACGTCTGGTAGAGCATGGACGTGATGTCATGATCCTCTTAGACAGTATCACAAGACTTGCAAGAGCCTACAACCTGGTCGTTCCGCCGAGCGGACGTACTCTTTCGGGTGGTCTTGATCCGGCGGCACTCCACATGCCGAAGCGTTTCTTCGGAGCAGCGAGAAATATGAGAGAGGGAGGAAGCCTGACGATCCTTGCAACCGCACTTGTCGATACCGGAAGCCGTATGGATGATGTTATCTACGAGGAATTTAAAGGTACCGGCAATATGGAGCTTGTACTCGACCGCAAGCTCTCCGAGAAGCGGATCTTCCCGGCAATCGATATCTTAAAGTCCGGTACACGCCGCGACGATCTCCTGCTCACAAGCGAGGAGGCGGAAGCTGTGGATATCGTCCGCAAGGCGACAAACTCCATGAAAGCGGAGGAGTCCGTGGAGAAGATCCTGGACATGTTCGCACGAACAAGAACGAACAGAGAGTTCGTGGAAATGACAAAGAAAACACGATTCATATAAATGACAGACCGGTGATCGGGATCCGTTGGTCATTCTTCAGACCGGGTTCCGGACACAGAGTCTTATTAAGAAAAATCGTAACTGTGAGGGTACTGAACGTTACTTTTCACGGATAGGAATTTTCTGAACTGAAAATTCCGTATGATACCGTTGTGGTAACTACTGAACAGTTACGGGGAAGCGTGTAAATACCTGACAGAAAACTGAACTGTCGGGGTAGATAGGAGAACAGAAAGAATGGAAGAAACAGGAAAAAATCCGATCCAGGTCGCAGAGCGCCTGTTCCAGGTGATCGAGTGTCTGGCGGAGAATGGTCCGATGGGGATCATGGATCTGAGCGCGCAGCTCGGATTCCATAAGAGCACGACGCACCGGCTCGTGACTTCCCTCCAGTATATGGGCTATATCCGGCAGGACGAGGAATCCCTGAAATACGCGCTGTCTCTGAAGTTCCTGGAGATCGGAGGCAAGATCCTGGAACAGACGAACATGGCTTCTCTGGTTCATCCGTCACTGAAGAAACTGTCGGAGCAGACCGGAGAGACGGTCCATCTCGTCCGCAGAGAGGGAACGGAGGCCGTGTATATCGATAAAGTGGAATCCAACGTCAGCTCGATCCGGATGGTATCGAGAGTCGGAAGCCGGATCCCCCTGTACTGCTCCGGCGTCGGCAAGGCGCTGCTCGCGGAGCTGCCGGATCCGGAGATCAGAGAGATCTGGAACAGCTCAGAGATCGTGTCCCTGACACCGTACACTGTAACAAAGTTTCAGGATCTCATGGAACGGATCGGGACAGTGCGGAAGGTCGGATATGCGATGGATGATGAGGAGAATGAGGAAGGCGTCCGCTGCATCGCGGTCAGCATTCCGGATTACCATAAAGAACCGGTCTACGCCCTGAGCATCTCTGCACCGGTGAGCCGGATGACGGATGCCCGGATCGCGGAACTTGCCGTGGATGTGCTGGCGTTTAAGAAAGAGCTGGAGAAGACGCTGGGATTCTCGAGAAGCTGAGGAAAGCACAGGAACAGTTATAAAGTAAAAAGAGCGATGAGTTCTGGAATCTGATGTCGGATCCCGGAGTTCATCGCTCTTTTTCGTTACCGTGTGTGGGGATTTTCAGTGTGTGTATTGTAACTGGATTTTACTGATACTTTGTAACTGGTCAGTAGGTCTGCGCACTTGCTGCGCTGACCGTAATAAAACACAGGCCTGAAGGCAAAAATCTCATCGGTGAAGCCGATTTGGAATGGATTTTTGATATTTCCCGATCAGTTTCCGCACTCGATGCTGATCGCGTTGAACATGTCGAGGATATCATCCACTTTCGTGTTCGCCTTTTCCTCGCCCTTTTTGTCCATGACCGCATGTCCCTGGTGCATCATCAGAAGACGGTCGCCATATTCGACGGCGAAGCGGAGATTGTGGGTGACCATGATCGTTGTCAGGTGTTTCTCCGCAACGATCTTTCCTGTGAGTTCCATGATGATGTCGGCGGTCTTCGGGTCGAGGGCTGCAGTGTGCTCATCGAGGATCAGAAATTCGATCGGGGTCATCGTGGACATCAAAAGTGCCATCGCCTGGCGCTGACCGCCGGAGAGAACGCCGACCTTCACGCCCATCTTATCCTCAAGACCGAGTCCTAAGATCTTTAACTGGTCGCGGTAGAAATCGATGCGGGACTTGTTTGTCCCAGGCAGCAGGTTAAACGGTTTTCCTTTATTATCGGCGAGTGCCATATTCTCCAGAATCGTCATGTTCGGGCAGGTTCCCAGTGCCGGGTGCTGGTAGACGCGGCCGATGCGGCGCTGGCGCTTGTACTCCGGCATCTTTGTGATATCGACTCCGCCCATCGTGATCGTTCCGGAGTCGACCGGAATGCTGCCGCAGATCAGGTTTAACATGGAAGTCTTTCCGGATCCGTTGCTGCCGATTACGGAGACGAACTCGCCGTCGGCGATGCTCAGGTTGAAATCCTTAAAGAGGCACATTTCGTTCACGGTGCCTGCATTGTAATATTTATTGATGTTCTTTAATTCAAGCATGATGTGCCCCCTTTCTCTTCATGGAATCACTGATGATCAGGATCAGAAGAAGGATCGCCGCAGTGATCAGTTTCAGGTCAGTTGCTTTTACGATGCGCATGGAAATGACGAAAGCGACGCATGCCTTGTAGAGGATCGCGCCTGCGATGACCGCGGTGGTCGCTTTTAATTTTCCGAAGCGATGGAACAGCTGGGTTCCGAGGATGACGCTTGCGAGACCGAAGACCATGGTTCCGGTTCCGATGGAGATATCGAAGAAGGCCTGCTTCTGAGCAAGAACTCCTCCGGCGAGAGCTGCGAAGCCGTTCGCGATCGCAAGACCGATGATCTTCACACGGCCTTTGTCCTCCGCGAGAGAGGTTACGAGAGCGTCATTGTCTCCGGCTGCCCGGAGCAGATATCCGGATCTCGTGTTTAAGTACCAATCGAGGACGAATTTGCAGATCAGGGCGATCACTGCAAGAATGATCACAACGATGTACGGTCTCACGGATGCCGGCAGGCTGTTTCTCGTCCATTCATTGTCGAAGATCGTATCCTGGGACAGGAACGGGAGATTGGCTTTCATTCCGGCGATCCGGAGATTTACGGAGTAGAGAGCGGTCATGACAATGATACCGGAAAACAGATCGCGGACCTTGCATTTTACATGAATAAAGCCGGTCACGCATCCGGCGAGCACGCCTGCGAAGAAAGAGAGCGGTAATGCCCACACCGGGGAAATGCCTTTCACGATCAGCCCTGCGGTCAGCGCTGCGCCCAGAGGGAATGTTCCATCGACCGAAAGATCCGGAAAGTCCAGGATCTTGTAGGTGATGTATACGCCCAGGGCCATGATCGCGTAGATCAGCCCTTCCTCAAAGATTCCTAATAAGATTGCCATGTTATCCTCCGAAAATCAATAACCTATATTTATCGCGGTTATTGCAGTGGGTGTTCAGCTCTGCTGAACAGTTACTTTTACAGTTACATTCTGGTGCAAAGTCCGGCAAAGCGGATGAAATGCTTTGCCGGACTTCCTGACATTGTGTCTGTTTGAATTATTACTGGGTGATCTCAGTGAATAATTCTTTTGCATTCTTGGAGAGGTCCTCCGGGAATGTGATCCCGAGATCCTCAGCGACTTTGGAGTTTCCGTAGAAAGCTGCTTCCTCGATGACTTCAAAGTTCAGTTCGCTTGCTTTTTTCTCACCCTTTAAGACTTCGGCAGCCATGCGTCCTGTCTGCTTTCCAAGATCAACATAATCGAGACCCATTGCAGCGAGGCAGCCGATCTTGACCTGTTCGATCTCACTTCCGAATACCGGGATGTTCTTTGCGTTTGCTTTGGAAAGGATCAGCGGAAGAGAAGCAACGACGGTGTTGTCCGTTAAGTTGTTTAAGCAGTCAACCTGTTCTAAGAGGCTGTCAGCTGCCAGCGGGATGTCTGCTGTGGAGGAAACGCCGGATTCAACGATCTCAAAACCGTAATCAGCGGCTTTTTCCTTATACTCTGCGAGTGTGGAAGCGGAGTTTACTTCGCTTGTTGTATACATGATACCGATCTTCTTCGCATCCGGAAGGATCGCGCGGATCATTTCGAGCTGCTGTTCAACCGGAAGCTTATCACTTGTTCCTGTCACTTCACCGACCGGTGTTCCGTCTGCGTTTGCAAGTTCTGCCGCGACCGGATCGGTAACTGCTGTATAGATGACCGGAATATCATTCTTTCTGCCGACGCTGTATGCGCTCTGTGCGCTCGGTGTCGCGATCGCGCAGATGAGATCCACGTTCTGTCCTGCAAAGTTTGTGCTGATCTGTGCAGCGAGGCCCGGGTCAGCCTGTGCGTTTTCTTCTAATACGGTAAGATTTTTGCCTTCCACGAATCCGTTCTCGGCGAGACCTTCGATGAAACCTTCCCGGCAGTTGTCGAGAGAGCCGTGAACTGCGAACTGGTTGATGCCGATCGTGTAGGAGCCGTCTGCGAGAGTGGTATCCGCTGTGTCTGCGGATCCTGCAGTTGTTGCTTCGGCAGTTGTTGTCTCGGCAGCTGTCGTCTCAGCGGCAGTCGTTGTGGAAGCTGTGTTTGAAGAGCAGCCTGCGAGAAGTGCTGCGGTGAATGTTGCTGCGATGATTGCTTTGATCGATTTTTTCATAATTTTGTTCTCCTCTTCTACTTTTTAATTGAAATGATTCGTAACTGCATTCCGGGTCTTTCCGATCCGGTCATGCGGTTCAGTAGTTGTTGGAGGTGTGGAGCGAAGGTGCCGTGGTGTGGGATATCTTGTACAGAGCATGTATTTTTGCTGCCATACATCTGTAGGGAGCTGCCGTCGGCAGGTCCTTTAGGTATAAAAAAAAATCCCAAGGATCAGATATCGATTTAAAATCTGATGCTTGAGACGAATTTCATATCCGCGGTGCCACTCAATTTGACCTTTCGGTCCGCTTTTTTCGTATACCAACATATACGCCGCTCTCTTAACGACTGCGGTAGCCGTCAGTCCATACTAAAATTCAGGACTGCCCTCGAAAGTCCATTCCATTTCCAGTGCAATACTGCAATCCCACCGCCTGCAGCTCTCTGTGAAAACACGATCGAAAATGTACTCCTCTTTCTCAACGGTTTTTCTTGTTTGGTTATGGGTATCATAGTACGGAAAAGAGTGTTTGTCAAGCTGATTTTTTGAATTCCGCTCCATGAAAAAATGACAAAAGAATTTCTAAAAAAAATATAATATTTCAGAAACTTCCATAAATTCCATTGACTTTCAGGGATGCCTGAGATAGGATAAAAATCACACAAGATGACAGGGTGTCATTTGTGACACATGATCCGTTGATAACAGCATGTGAAAAGGCAGAAATTCCTGTCCGCGGTCCGATATATTTTTTGGCGATAAGGACGGATGCAGGACAGACTATTTAAGGAGGAAAACATATGGGTACAAAAGACGGCGGAAAAAAGCCGGACCCGAACAACCTGAATACGTTCAAGGGATTCTTCTATTATATGATCATGATCCTTGTGATGACGGTTCTCCTGAACGGAATCGTATTCCCGTCTGCGCTGAAGCAGCAGGTAAAGGAAGTTGGCTATAATGAGTTCCTGACCATGGTCGATAATGGACAGGTCAAACAGGTTGAGAAGGATGACGCAAACGGTGAGATTGTATTCGTTACAAAGGACAGCAGCGGAAAAGAGCAGATCTACAAGACAGGTCTCTGGGACGATCCGGATCTTACGGAGCGTCTGTACAGTAAGGGAGTTACCTTTGATAAGGTGATCCCGCAGAAGGAATCTGCGATCATGTCGTTCTTCACCAACTGGATCCTTCCGTTTGTGATCATGATCGCGATCGGACAGATCTTAAGCCGCAGTATGGCAAAGCGCATGGGCGGAAACGCGATGACGTTCGGAAAATCGAATGCGAAGATCTATGCGGAGAGTGAGACCGGCGTGACATTTGCGGATGTTGCCGGAGAGGAAGAGGCGAAAGACGCATTAAAGGAGATCGTTGATTTCCTTCATGATCCGAAGAAATATGCCGATATCGGTGCGACACTTCCGAAGGGAGCTCTTCTCGTGGGCCCTCCTGGAACAGGTAAGACGTTGCTCGCAAAAGCAGTTGCCGGTGAGGCGCATGTCCCGTTCTTCTCGATCTCCGGTTCTGAGTTCGTGGAGATGTTCGTCGGCATGGGTGCTGCGAAGGTCCGTGATCTATTCAAACAGGCAAATGAGAAGGCTCCGTGTATCGTCTTTATCGATGAGATCGATACGATCGGTAAAAAGCGTGACGGAAGCGGCATGGGCGGAAACGATGAGCGCGAGCAGACGTTAAACCAGCTGTTAACGGAGATGGATGGATTTGACGGACGAAAGGGTGTTGTTATTCTCGCAGCGACAAACCGTCCGGAGACACTTGATAAGGCACTTTTAAGACCGGGCCGTTTCGACCGGAGAATCCCGGTAGAACTTCCGGATCTTAAAGGCCGTGAGGCGATCCTGCGGGTACATGGAAAAGATGTCAAGATGGATGAGTCCGTTGACTTTAACGCCATCGCGAGAGCCACTGTTGGTGCCAGTGGTGCGGAGCTTGCGAATATCATCAATGAAGGTGCACTCCGTGCGGTCCGCATGGGACGCCGTGTTGTATCCCAGGCTGACTTGGAAGAGAGTGTTGAGACGGTTATCGCAGGTTATCAGAAGAAGAATGCATCCGTATCGGAACATGAGAGACGGATCGTTGCCTACCATGAGATCGGACATGCGCTTGTGGCTGCGTGTCAGAGCAATTCTGCTCCGGTCCACAAGATCACGATCATTCCGCGTACTTCGGGTGCGCTTGGATACACGATGCAGGTGGAGGACGGAGAACGTCTTCTTATGAGTAAGGAGGAAGCACTCAACAAGATCGCGACTCTGACCGGCGGACGTGCGGCGGAGGAGTTTATGTTCCACTCCATTACGACCGGTGCTTCAAACGATATTGAACAGGCAACGAAGCTGGCGCGTGCGATGGTGACACGTTATGGTATGAGTGACCAGTTTGGTATGGTGGCTCTTGAGACGGTGACAAACCAGTATCTCGGCGGAGATGCTTCTCTTGCATGTGCACCGGAGACTGCGAAAGTGATCGATGATGAGGTGATCGCTACTGTGAAGGCACAGTACGAGAAGGCGATGGGAATCTTAAGAGACCATGCAGCAAAATTAAACGAACTTGCCGGATATCTTCTCGAGAAGGAGACGATCACCGGGGAGGAATTTATGGAGATCCTGAACAGGTAAAAGCAGTATATCAATGTGAGAAGACTCAGAGACCATGCAAAGTGGCTACTCTGAGTCTTTTTTCGTTTTGGGAAAAGAATCAGTTACTTTTCATGGGTAGGAATTTTCTGAACTGAAAATTCCGTACACTACAGTGGTGGTAGTGGATTTTGCCGATTCGGAATGCGAAGCATCGGCAAAATCCTGTTACAGTGCGCGGGCAAGGAGTGCCCGTGTACTGTAACAAGAATCAGGCATCGGGCTGACGATGTGAAATCTCGATTGTGTGCACCGGAAACCTATGTTAAAATGAGAGTAGAAATTTAGCTGTTGGGCTTAAAATACAAAATTAAAATGACCTGAAAAGAGGAATACCGACAGGAGGAACAACGGATGAAACAGAGATATTGTCCATACTGCGACCAGAAAATGACATCGGGTCTATACTGCAGCGGATGCAAAAGGATCGTGTGGCATCCATATGTACAGGATGTGGATTACTATTTAAATGAGAGACATCCACAACATGAGTCAGACTGCCTGTACCATAATGACGGAAGCGAATATCCGGGAAGCAGCGCATTCAGCACAGATTCGTACGCGGGCGTATTTAAAGGAAATTGGACATCGACCAGCACACAGGGCGGAAAGAAAAAGACAAATCAGGAGAAGAAAACAGCGGATCCATTCCAGAATATGGGAAACCGGATGGCGGGACAGCGAAATGCGTTCGAACATATGAAGAGCCAGCTTGAACAGTACCGTAGCCAGGCAGACACCTGTCAGAACAGGTCCTACAGCAGTCAGCCTTCAAAGAGCATTATGGACCGCGTAAACTCCGAGCGTGGGCGGAAGAAGCCGTTTACCGGCATCCTGATCATCGTGATCATCTGGCTTGTATTTTCCGTCGGCGGAAATCTGCTGTTCCTTATCACCCATGCGATCCGGGAATCGATCTACGGGATCGAGAACATCTTCGACTCGTCCAGCGGCGATCTCTGGTCCTCTGCCGATTCCAACACCGTGGAGGTTCTTGGAGAGGGCGAGCTCTCCGACGAGGAGGTGCGGGCCATCGG
>ERZ1026901.732-NODE-732-length-23456-cov-24.735225_pt1 | contig 23456 bp, 17 predicted proteins | sample MGYA00380179_ERZ1026901 | MGnify/ENA primary metagenome ERZ1026901 (study PRJEB33269, sample SAMEA4719815) | human gut metagenome | biome: human-associated habitat; feature: organic feature; material: feces | place: Cameroon | collected 2013-10 ... | reverse complement strand
ATAATTCTGTAACTTTGTAATCGGTAGTCATATCAAATATATTTGTAACTTGTTGAAATTCACCTGTAAAGGTACAAAATATTTGTGAGACTACCAACTTTTTATGAACTATTTCTTATCCCGAACTGGGGTATAAAATAGTTGTAAATTTGTGTCGGACTGTAAAAGCCAGACCACAATCATGCCGTGAGACGAGTTCTTTCCATTATGATAGAGTCGGCAGCCTACGCCGTACAAAGTGTAGCGAGTCATCCCGAGGGTGAACACTATACGAAGTGGGCCTAGGGTGGGAAAAGCTGTGATGCCCGAGAGTAGGGAAGCCCCAATAGCAGGGGCATGTCGAAACGTGCCTCAGCCAGCTTTGTCTAAGCAGTCCAGACATAAAAGGCGTTTACAAGCGTCAAGTTCAACGTACACTCTGAAACGTGAGAAATTTCGAGAAACAATGTACTGCCTTGAACATGACAACGGTAGATGTCCCGGGTGTGATTATACCAAGTTGTCACATTTTGCATGAGCAGATATTGTGCTCTGCCACTATGGCATACAATATCCTCGGCTTGTGTAAGTGTGCAATAATTGCTATATATCATATCGGCGTGGGCTATACTGTTGTTCGTTCAGCAGTATAGGGCACTTTCTCACGGCCTCAGAGTGTGGATCGGACAACGGACGGTTCACGCTTTTTTGTTAGTGTCATCCAGACCTGGATCTAAGACACGACCTAAATGGACACATTGCCTAATGTGAACACCCGACGAGGCGGTGAAAATCCCTCGAGCGCAGGACTTACCTCCTGTGCCCTCCCCGAAGCTCAAAGCATTGTATCAGCCGAGAGTTCACATACAGGGGTGTCCACCCGATATGCGCCTTCCTTATCCATGTCGCTCGATCGCAAACAAACAGCAGTCCCCCATTGGTACGCCTTGCGGTGCACCTATGGAAGGGAGAAGAATGCGTGCGAATATTTGGAGAAGAAAGGAGTTCGTGTTTTTTGTCCCACGATAAAAGTGGTTAAACTTGTCCAAGGCAAGCGCAAGGTTGTCACTGAGTCGCGCCTGCCCAACATCCTTTTCGCTTACGGCACGGAAGAACAGATCAAGTCTTTTGTTTACGACAATGTAAACCTTCCCTACGTTCGCTTTTATTACCGCCATAGTCATGTTGATCGTAGGATAGAGAAGACACCCATGATTGTCCCAAACTCGCAGATGGAGAGCCTACGAATCATTTGTGAGTCTGAAGCGGGCAATATAGTGGTGCCGTCTGGGGTTGTGCCTAAATTTAGGAAAGGCCAACTGGTACGTGTCACGACAGGTGCGTTTACGGGTGTCACAGGCAGGGTAACAAGATGGCATGGACAACAACGCGTGGCAGTAGTCGTTGGGGATGTCGTGGCGGTTGCGACAGCCTATGTGCCCAGTGCTTTCTTAGAAATAATAACCCCATAGGTCTTACATTATTGTGGTTATTCACTTTACAGGTCGAGACTAATTCATTCAGCATTTCGCAGTCAAAGCCAATACGCATTACAGTATATATAGTAAAAAACAAAAAAATCAATATGAGCAAGTTTATCGTTAGTTTATTGTCGCTTTGCTTTCTGCTTTCTTCATGTGAGAATATGACAGAAAAAGAGCTTGAAGACACTATTAGCAGTGGTGTCGTTTTGGTACAGAACCAAAGTTACTACGAGGTGGTGTTGTCAAATGGAGAATCGATCTTTTTTTCTTCATTTGACGAAGAAGGAGACTTGGACGGGCTCGCCCTGGACAAAGACTCTGTAGAGGTTTCTACGAGCTACGGAACAGGATTCTTTATTTCTGGAACTGGCGAAATTGTCACCAACTCTCATGTGGTGTCAAATGTTGTAGCCGACAAGGAGGTGAACAAACAGGTTGGCAAGGTCATTGAAGCCCTCAAGGCGATGATAGAGATGAAGTATCGTGATTATGAAGAGAAGCTGGAAACGGCACAGGAAGCCTACGACTATGCCAATGTGAACCCAGAAGTTACATACGAGGAATTTTTCCAGATAAGAGATATACGTGACGCGATTAAGAAAGAAATGGAAGAGTATGCGCAAATATACAACAATTTGGACCAAATTCGTGCGAGCGACTCTGAAATTAAGTATCACAACGAGGTCAGTATAGCCTACAACAACACCTATGTGACCAATACGAAAGACTTTGTGCCTTGTGTGGTGACTAAGACGGATATGGAGCACGACTTGGCAATCATACAGCTGAAGGATAAGTCAACACCATCGGGCAAGTATGTATTCCAGGTGGATGAAACCGATCCATTGGAAACGTACGGCTGGAGGGAACAACTGGAGAAGCGAATCAGCAAGGACAAGAATAGCGAATTGTTTATGACCAGCTTCAATCTTGGTCCTAAACTGGCTATCACCAAAGAAGGCATTAAGTCTCAATTCAATCATGGCAGTATAAGTCAAAAGACTCATGAAAAGTTGATGTATTCGATACCGACCCTCCCCGGAAGTAGTGGGTCGCCAGTGGTAAACCTGCGAGGACAGTTGGTTGCAATCAATTATGCAGGCATCAACGGCACACAAAACTTCAACTATGGAGTACGTGTGAAATACTTAAGAGAATTGTTAAACAAGTAAAGAAGCATTGGCATGGATCATTTAATAGCAGACTCGGGAATCCATTTTATCACTCGTGAGATGGAGTTTAATCCTTCGGAGCCTTTGGTGCTGGGCAACGGAGGAACGTTGAAGTATTCTTTTGTCGAGGCCATAGATTTTCTGGAAGGTTTTAAGGTTTTCAACCTACTATATTATCATCCGGTAGCAAACAAATATATACCGATAGACGAGTTGCAGGCATCCGAAGATGCCGTGATGCGTCGTCCCAATGGTCGGGAAGAACTGGATGCCTCAGGAATGGTCCAGATGGCGCCCGAAACCAGCATTTCGCTCTTTACAACCTACAGTGATGGGGACGAGGACATATATAGCATCAATTCCCTCCAGTCTTTTCGCGTTGTCAATCCCCTGGACGGCCACTCGCTGGTGTCAGCCTTTGAAATGCTTTTGGACAAATGGCTTCCCATGCCTATGTTCCGAAAAGAGGTTGATGGGGTGACGACCAATGCCCCACTTGCCTGGTGCCGAATGAAAATGCAGCGGATTGGCGAGGGGAAAAAGAAGGGGATGGAAAAGTTTCGCTTGATATGGGCTTTTGACACCAAAATGGGCGAAGATGAGTGGTCAATGCTGAGGCCCTTCGTGTCGGAAGAAGACAATGGCGTTTGCACCTATACGCTTTGCAACAAGGTGGACCTGTTGCTCGATTTCTTGTCGTCTGACGAGAAATTCCATGCGTTCTCAGATTACATAGCGTTCTTGCTGGGAATTGATATGGCGAGCGACAGCAAGAAGTACAAGGCGTTTTATATCTATTTTGTCAACTTCATTCGCTTGTCTGGCGCTTCTCCTGAGGTAGCGCTGCATCACAATGTGAAAAAGCAAATAGATGTAGATTTAGTGCTTGACATTGGCAATTCCAGAACGTGTGGAATCCTTTTCGAGGAAGGACAGTTTACACAGGGCAAGATGTTGGAGCTTCGTGACCTTTCAACCCCATGGGTCTGTTATGAAAACAAGACGTTCGACATGCGCGTCGTGTTCCGTAAGGCCGATTTCGGCAATGACATCGTCTTGGATGAGGATTTATTCCAGTGGCAAAGTTTTGTCCGCATTGGCGAGGAGGCCCGCCGTTTGGTGTATCGTTCGCTTGAGGAAGAAGGACTTTCTGAAAAGACGACCAACTACTCCAGCCCCAAAAGATACCTATGGGACCTGAAGGAGTATGAAGGACAGTGGGAGAATCTGATCACCATGGACGACCCCTACGGAGTGCTCTTGTCACCCGATGTGGCAGTCCCCGTCCTCTCGAAATTGTTCAAGAACGACGGCACCTATGACCCGGCAGAAGGGGATGAAAACCAACTGGAACTGGTCGATTTCGAGCAAAAGGAGCATCATTATTCTCGCTCCTCATTGATGACCTTTGCTTTCATCGAGATATTTCAGCACGCATTGGCTCAAATCAACTCTGCCAAGTACAGAGAGAAATGGGGCAATGTCGATGTGAAGCGCGTCATCCGAAATGTGATTATTACTTGTCCCACCGCAATGCCACTCTCCGAACAGGTCTTTTTGAGAAAGAGCGCCAGAGATGCGTATGACGCTTTGATCCATTGCAACACTTCTCTGAAGATGGCATCGATCATTCCTTCCCCCGAAGCATTGCAGGTGACAGACCCCTATGCGCCTATCGAACACAAAGTGTGGAAATATGATGAGGCTTCTTGCTGTCAATTGGTGTATCTGTGTGCAGAAATCACCCAGCGATATGGCGGAGAGGTTCACAAGTTCTTTGAACTGAAAGGCCATGTCCGTCCGGAGATGGCAGCACAAGGTTATACGGGCAAGTCGCTCACGATCGGCACGATTGATATCGGAGCAGGCACTTCCGACATCATGATCTGTTCCTATCAGTACGAAGGAACGGGAGCCTCCAGGATCACTCCCAATCCCTTGTTCTGGGATAGTTTCTATTTGGCTGGTGACGACATCCTTCGCAATCTTGTACAGAATGTGGTCATTGAAGGCAAAGATATTGAGTCTCCCGACTTGGGCAATATCAGTTCGGCCTTAACCTCCCGTATCACCAGTATGACGGACGACGAACTGAGACAGATGCCTTGTTTGGACAATATCGTATATGCAGCCAAAGTCAATGACATCTGTCTGACTGCCGACAAAGATGAGAAGAAGGAAAAGAAAGTGGCCTTCGCTTCAAATCTCATCCACGACTTTTTTGGCACAGACAGTTCGATGATGGGGTGCCGTGACCGCCGCTGCCGCAATGATTTTAACACGCAGATTTCGGTGCCAATAGCACAGAAAATGATGGAGCTCCTACGTTCACATCGTCCGTCGAAGTTGTACTCGTTTGACGAGTTGTTCCCTGATGTCAAGCCTGCCGACTATCTGCTCGATTACTTTGAGCACCACTTCGGGTTTAGGTTCGAAGAATTGTCTTGGCGATTCAATCCTGAAGAAATTTCAGACATTGTCAAAGCTACGATGGAGCCTCTGATGAAGCAGCTTGCGCTGGTGTTTTATACCCAGCAGTGCGACATCATTGTACTTGCTGGCCGTCCCACTTCCCTCGACGCTATAACAGAATTGTTTATCAAGTATATCCCCACCTCTCCCGATCGTTTGATACGCTTGAACGACTACCGAGTAGGATCATGGTTCCCGACGGCTGATGGTCAGGGTTATTTCTATGATCAGAAGGCCATTGTGGCGGTCGGTGCCATGGTGGGGTATAGGGCTTCCACCTCAGGGCTGAAAGGATTGGTGCTTGATTTTGGTATGATGATACAAAAAATGACCTCAACGGCCAATTATATAGGAGAATACAATTCTCGACGTTGTCAGGTATCGACAGCACTGCTGACTCCCACGTCGGCCAACATGACGTTTACGGTCTCCGTCTTCCCTGCGTTCTTAGGTTGTCGCCAGCTCGACTCTCCCATCTACCAAGCCCGTCCTTTGTATGCCATCTACAATCACGGGGCTTCCGATACCTTGCAAATACGGATAGCGCGCAACTTCCATGAAGATAAAGAAACCCTTGTCATCGAAGAAGCTACAGACAAGGAATTCCGTAATAGGAAAAAGGATTTGGAGTTGGTAGCCCAGTCGCTGGTAGATGATGGAAAATACTGGCTTGACAAGGGTGAATTTGAATTGACAATTAAATAACGCTACTGCCATGTTACAAGAAATAAGAAACCAAATCGACAATATCAACCAATCCCTTGCGTGGATTAGGAGAAATAAAGAAGAAGATTATTACCAAAGATTTCTTCAGTTGGTTGACAACAGAAGGACTTTGAAGAAGATAGAATCGGCCATAGCCAACAATCCCGGCATAGCAGCCTTTGGCAAAAGCCAAGTGGGAAAGTCCTATCTGATCAGTTGTTTGCTGCAAGGACGTGATAGAGATGGCAAGGACGTGCCGTTTATGGTGCGTGCTGGCAATGAGTCCTATAATTTCATCTACAAGATCAATCCTCCAAGCGAAAAGGGAGGAGGTAAAGAGTCAACTGGTGTGGTCAGTCGCTTTTCGTCGTTCAGCCGTGACGAGACGCTTTACAATGTTGACCTCCCCATTCTGGTCAAGACGTTTTCCGTTACGGACATAATCCTGATTTTGTCCGATAGCTATTTCAATGATTTTAGCGATTATACGACTCCTGGCGAAACAGAAATAAAGGACTTGTGTGATTCATGGGAAGATAAGTACACGACTCCTCTTAGTCTTGAGCCGGGGATGGTTAGCGCTGACGATATTCTGAACATCAAGTTCTATTTCGAGAAACATATCAACAACGCACAGACATACAACAAATCGGCCATCTTTGACAAATTAGCGCTTGTTATCGACAAGATTCCCACTTCTGATTATGCCGAGGTGTTCTCCAATCTTTGGAACAAAGAGCCTGTTTTCACAAGACTGTTTACAAAGTTGGTCAGTATATTACAGAGGTTCAATTTCTCCGAAACGCTCTATTTGCCCATCCAGTCTGTTCTCCATGAGGGAATAAAGGAAAATACGATTATGAGTGTGCAGTGCCTGATGCAACTCTTTCAGCCCACTCCACAATATACTTGCGATGTGTATTTGCGCGAGAACGGACAATTTACAAAGTGTGCGTCAGCCATTCCCAAAAGCGAGGTGTGCGCCATTTGCTCGGAAGTTGTTTACAAGATCGACCAAGAGTTCTTGTCCAGCTCCCGCCCGTATAAATGGGAGAATATGGACGCCGAGGTGCAACCTATGATCACCCACGACCCTGTCAAGATGGAAATGTTTGCAGACAATGACTTGCTCGACTTTCCTGGGGCCCGTTCGAGACAGCATGAAAAGTTGGAAAAGGTGTCGAAAGCCAATAATATCCTGGACTTTTTCTTAAGAGGAAAGGTTGCATACCTGTTCAATAAATACAACGAGGAGATGGGCATCAACATCTTGTTGTATTGCCATCACAACAAGGACAACGACGTTAACTACTTGTACGAACTGCTTGAGGATTGGGTCTGCAACTATGTAGGCCGTGACTGCCATGAGCGCCAGGAGAAGTTAGCCATCACGAAAAAGTCCCCCTTGTTCAATATCGGTACGATGTTCAATCTGGACATGGAAATGAACAAAGGTACAGAAATGACCGAAAAGTCCATCGATCAGCGCTGGATATGGCGTTTCGAGACGGTTGTCAACAAGCAGTGCTTTCATCGTGAAACGGTGGACTGGGTGAAGAATTGGACTCGAGAGGGGGAAGATTTCAACAATAGCTACGTGCTACGCGATTACAAGTTTTCTACCAACCTCTTTGACGGATTTGAGGAGTGTGGTTACGAGACGGGCTCCAAAATGTCTGATGCCTACTATCAGATGATGCGCAAGACGTTTGTTGAAAACGAATATGTCAAAAAACTCTTTGCCAATCCCAGTGTGGCGTGGGACGTTGCCTCTACGCAGGGAAATGATGGAGCGCTCTATATCATCGAAAGCCTTTCAGATGTAGCTGATACGCTGAACGAGGCGAGAGAGAGCGACATTAAGAAGATACTCCGCAGGGTGAGAACGCAGGTTTATAACATCATGAAGGGGTATTTCGTCTCTACAGATTTCAACGGCATTCTCGAAGAACACGTACGCAAGGCCAATGCCGTATTCAGGGAGATGGATTTTACCTGTAATTCCGACAACTACTATTTCGGCCATTTGATCCAGGCGCTGCAGTTGAAGGAATCTTCCAGCTACCGCATCGTCCATAAAATCATGCAGAGTCCCGAATTGAACAAGAGTGTCAATGAGTTTAAGGACTACGAGATTATCACCAATTCCTGTGCCAAGAAGGGTTTTTCTCTGGAAAAGGCACAAAGCGAAGAGGAAAAATGGAACTGCCTAATCAAGACATACATGTTTGAGAACATGGAGGAAGCTGACGCATTCCTCAAGCACAAACATGTGGAGGTGCAAAGATTGTTCACCGGATCTTACCGTAGGAAGCTCAATTCCTGCATCATTGCCGATACGCTCTATGAGAAATGGTGCTCGCTCATCAAGTCGGTGGACTTCCTCAACGAGTTCTCCGACGAAAACAGTTTCGACAATATGGTGATGAGCAATTTGGTGGAGAACCTGGTCACTGCGTCGGTGTCCATTGACCTAAAGGACAAGATGGCTGAGGCCATCGCCGACTACGTCAACGTAATCGACGTGCATACGGCCAACGAAAACCTTTTGGCGGATATGCTCGCCAGCATTATCAACGAGTTTGTATTGGATTTCGGATTTTCTTGGCTCTCCGACGAAGAGAAGGAGAAAGCAAAGAAAGTGTGCGAAATGTACAATCTGCCCACTTTCTATTATATCTTGAAGGAACCTCCCGTTGTTTCCGACGAGGCCACCCTTGCAGCCATGTTCAACGAGATGTCCTCCAATCCCAAGGCATTGTTGCCCTCGTTTGACGACAACTACAACAAGTGGCTTGAGTATATGTTTATCTCGTTTGTGGCCCATGTCGATGTTCCCGAGGTGGATCCTGTCGAGAACAACAAGGTGAAGACGTTGTTGGACAACATCAAGGTTGCCGTATAGGAGAAGCCTTTGACGATGTTGCTAGGGCTGTTTTTACTTGTGAAATCCTAAAGCAAAAATTAGATGAAAAAAATATTTTTTGGGACGCAGATCAAGAATGGACGACTTCCTTTTTGGCATCCTTGGGGCTTCATGGGGTGCTTGGGAAGGTTGCTGCTCTTCTTGCTGCTGCTCTTGCTCTTGCTCTTCCTGCTCAGTTTGTTCAGACGTTGTGATCACGATGGAAGCAGGGGCGCCAGAGGCGGCGGAAGAGGTAGTGGCAACAGGCCTGACACGACTTGGGTCAGCTGGAACCAGCCGATAGAGAACGGCGAGGAGGTCGGCTTGCCTGCGCCAGAGGACAATGTGCTGCCACCTTTCGAGGAGACAGTACCCAACCCCGACAACGACGGGGCCACGGAGATCTACCCCAATTTGCTATATGTGATCTTGGACTCAGAGACCGATGATGAGACTTTCAAGCAGTTTGCTCAGAAATTCTCGTCTTTATATCCCGCTCCGCACCACAAGATACAATATTACAATACGGGCTCCAAGACGGCAGTTCTGGTTGTACCGGAAGATAAGCGTACCAAGATTTGTCAAGAACTCCCCAACCAGATTCCTGATGTGAAGTTCTTGGTCGTTCCTGTGGAGGTGATGACACAATACGCTTCCCCCCTTGTTACCCCCAACGACCCAGCGTTTAGGGATGTCAACAAGTCGTGGTATTTCAAGCCCATCCAGGCACAAGAGGCTTGGAGGATCACCCGTGGCTCGTCGGATGTGATAGTTGGAATCGTGGATAGCTATATGGACCTCAACCATCCCGAACTGAAGGGCGACCGCTGTATCTATCCTTACTCCGTCGTCAAGGGAAACTCTGATGTCTCGCCTCGTCCTGGTGCTCCGCAAGACTATGCGGGCCACGGCACGTTGGTCACGTCCGTAGCCGTGGGCAATGCCAATAATGGTGCAGGCTCGTCGGGCATCGCCCCTCTGTGCAAGTTTATCCCAGTCAGTATGGGCGAACAGATCAACACCATTACCGAAGTGGAGGGTTTGCTCTATTGTATGTATCATGGAGCTACTGTGATCAATCTCTCCTGTGGTGCCAACTTTCCCAATACAATCACCCAAATGCCACTGGATCAGCAGATAGCTTTCTCTGAGCACTATGGCAAGCCCCAGGAGAAGATGTGGGACTATGTCTATCAACTGGCCGAGAAACACAAAGTCACTATCGTGTGGGCTGCGGGCAATTCAAACTGCTTCGCAGCCATGGATGTCTCCAAGCGCAATGCCAATACGATTCGTGTCTCAGCCGTTGACCGCAGTTTGAAGAGAGCCAACTTCAGCAATTATGGCAATTTTGCCATGAAAAGGATTTATGCTTCCACCATCTCCGCACCGGGTGTGGATATCTGGGGAGCTTTGCCCAACAATCAGTATGCCGCATGGCCGGGAACCAGCTTCTCTGCCCCCATCATTACGGGTGTGGTGGCGCTGCTGAAGAGCCAGAACAAAAACCTGACGACCCGGCAAATCATACAAATCCTGCAGGAGACAGGAAAACCCATTGCCGCGTCGCCGGAGATTGGCAAGTTGGTTCAAATCAAAGATGCTCTGGAGAGAGGAAAACGAACCCCCGCTGGTCGAAAAAGAAACGACAGGAGGGCATAGTCATTGAAGGAAAAATAAAAATGATATGGAAAAAAAAACAAAAAATGGAAAAGTGACTATTGCTAATATCATTGCGATAGTCGGTGTGGTGCTACTCATGGTGTTCACCTTTATAGGCCATTCTTTTATGAGTGGCGGAGAGTTGGGTATGGACATTGTCGTATCGGTGGCAATCACGGCGTTTATAGCGTTTCTCGTATGGTTCATGATCAAGGCCAAAGGTGCAGAAAACGAATTGGCCAAATGGAAGAAACTGGAAATTGCCACGCTGGTCGTCTATGTCGTTGTAGCCATTCCGCTCTCACTTTATGGTGGAATCATGCAATTCTTCATCGTCAATGACAACAAGGAACAGGTGAAGGAGTGCGCAAAGGATGACTTGGACCGAATCGACCAGATGTTTCTTGACTACAAGGAGTTTGAGGAGCAGGCCATTGGTCGTACGAGCGATGGTCTCAGCAATGCTATCAAAGAAGGACGACGCAATGATGACTTGAAGGAGTTTATGAAGACCAACCATATTAGTGCAAGCGAAGAGGGCGTCTCCGCCTTTAAGGACTTACAGATGAGGTTGTTGGTTGGCTCAGGCTACGAGCGCTTATATACTTCCTTCAAAGAGCAGCGGGTGAAAATAGAGCAGTCGATAGACAGTTGGAGCATGATGCTGATACCAACGAAGGCGAAGCAGATACCTGCGCTCGCCGAGTCTGCCCAGCAGGAGTTGAACACGTTGTCCAACGGTGCAAAGCTCCCAGTAATCAACAATGAGTCTGGTCTCTACAAGATCAAGGAGTATCAAGTGAAGCGGTTTGAGACGGAGCCTCTCGAACTGAAAGAAGCCATGCAGGGGACTGGTGGCTTCAGTGTGAAGGCCCTTCTCTTTGTTTTGCTGATCCACATCCTCATCTTGTTCAATTATGTAGTGGCTTATCGCACCAGTACGCTTAGTATCAACAAGCGAGGCCGCAATGATAATGGTCGAATCCTTAAATAAAACAGAACCATGCCTACACTAAACGAATTACAAAAAAAACAAGTTATAAAACTAGAGCCGACCAAGTCGGCAGACTATATGCTGGTGTGCATCCAAAAGTATGATAATCTTTCTTTGGATGATTTTCCCAATATGCAACCCGCCAAAAGGGCTCATATCCAGGAGAGGCTCAACAGTATGCCCAATCCTAATGAGCAGGAAGAATGGGGACGCCTGGCATCCATGCTCAACACTCCGTCGCAAGAACTTCTCCATGCGCTTGAAAGCTACATACAGCATTGGGAGAGCACGCCTCCTTGCGGCAACCATCTGGACGAAGCTAGACAGATGGTCTCCAGCGTGAGGGACGCATTGCAGAGGGAGCAAGCCGATAAGGAGCAAAATGAATGGGTCAACGTGGATGTGCTCTCGAAGGACTCGCTCATAGCCTATCTCAGAAAGTATCCGAACACCATCCACAAAAATGAGATAGACGATTGTTTCTGGCCTCTTGTCGATATGGAAAATGTGCAGGAGATCCAAACCTATCTGGATGCGTTTCCCCAGGGAGGGCATGTGAGCGAAGCGAGAGAACTGCTGAATGCGATCGTGGAGTGGGACAATGTGAAGGGTACTAATGATATTTTCGAGGTGTCTACCTATTTGCGCAACAATCGCACTTCGCCCTTCTCCCATCAGGCCAAACTGATGTTGATGCGTCTGAAGCAGGAGGAAATCGGACAGATGAGAGACCGTCCCAATAGCTACGATGCAGAAAGGCTGAAGCGCCTTTTGATCGAGCATGTGGTGACAGACAACGAGCTGATCATGGCGAACGTCATGACTGAAAATGTTTTAGAAACACTTCGGAGCAATGATATCACCTACGACCTTCCCGATATCAACCGGGCGATAGCGGAGTCGCGAGCGGAGTGTAAAGAGGGCTTCACGGATGTCTTCTTCTTTGGCATCCCCTCTACGGGCAAGACCTGTGTGCTGATGGGTTTGTCTCGTTCCGACTCTCTTCATATCAATTTGGCTTCGGGTGGTGGCGATTATGCCTCGGCGCTCCAGCAGTACACCGACGTGGGAATAACGGTGCCCCGAACGCCAGGCTCTTTTGTCACGACGCTGGAAGCCACGATTTGCCCCTCGGGTCAGCAGAATATAGACTACAAGGTGAATTTGGTCGAAATGTCGGGCGAGGAGTTTGCTTTTGGTATAGCAAACAATCCAGACCATATCTTCACCTTCGAGGAAATGGGTAGCGGCGCTACCGAACTCTTGAAAAACGCCAATCGCAAAGCCTTCTTTCTCATTATCGACCCTACTGTCAATGTTGTGAGATTCTCTCGTGAGGTATTAGTAGGATTCGACGAGGAAACTGGGGAACGAATGGTCTCGATGGAGACTTGTGCGGTCAACCAAAGAGTCCTCATTCAGAAGATGGTCAACTTGTTTCAAGACCCCAACAATAGCGAGATCATGAAGAAGGTGGACTCGATCCATATCATCATGACCAAGGCGGACACGTTGGGCGATCCGATAGAGCGCGAGGAAAAGGCGTATGAGATTTTTCAAAACAGATTTGGCAATCTCATCTTGAGTCCCTTGCTCCAGCTGTGCAAAGAGTACAATATCAATAGCAACAACAAGTTCTGTCCCAATCTATATACGTTCAGTCTTGGATCCTTCTATGTGGGCGGTTTGTACGAGTACGAGCAGGCTGATTCGGATAAGTTAATACGAGCAATAGAAAACTCGATTCACCCGACCAAAAGGAATACATTTTGGGATAAATTCAAAAAAGTGGTGAATCAATAGCAATAGATAGTATGGCATATAATCACAATATTTCTGTCAAGGTGTGTGGCAATCCCGAGTCCAGCGGTGGATTCGGTCCCATACTCTTGTTGAACAACCCTAGCTTTGTCGTCGAAGACCAATTTTATGTTGGCTTTGACAAGAATTCTTTCTTTTTTACCATCACGACCTATCAGACGCAAACGGTATATAAACTGGTCAAGAACAATGTCAGAAGCTCGGGTGCTTTTAGAGTCGGCTCGCTGGTCATAGCCATTTCCATCCCCAAAAATTACAAATTGGAGGGTGGGTACACTCCCTATGACGTCCTGTGTACACTCAAAGACGAGTTCTTGAAAAAATGCATGACCTGCAAGGATCCTGTGCGTGAAACCTACGAATACAACGCGGGTAAAATTGATGGACATGTGCTGGATGAGGTGGTGAGCAAGTTTACGCTTACTGACTCCCGTACACCCTATAGGGTCATGACACCCAATGGGCCGGTGGGATACATTGAGGAAACTGAAGAGAAAATCAAAGAGTTCTTTCAGGATGTCAACTACCCAGAATTTGTCAAGTTCAAAGAGGTGGTCGTAGCGACAACTGTCCATACGACAAGCTATGTCCCTATCAGCAATATCCAAATACCAAGGCCCAAGAAATATGAGGTGATAGTAGATGGAGAAAGGAAGGGGTTTTACAGCAACTTGAATGAAAAGATCACAGTAGAATGTCATCGCAAATCGTCAGATTACTATGATAATCTCTCCTGGGAGTTCTCCATCCAAGACCTGATAGATAACAACTATGTGAGTCACAAGGGGGGGGTAGACTGCGACACGGGGCAGGAAAGAGTGATCGTGAACACGCAATCATGGGGAACACCCAAGAAAGAGAAGGTCTCTTTGGCTATTTTCCCAGAAGAAGACGAAGATTATTTCGTCAGATATCCACAGGAATTGAAGGTGACACTCTTCTCTTCTAATTCTAAAACGTCAAAAAAAGTAGACGTTTCTCAGCAGGGACTGGTGATTACACTGGAAGGAAATGAGATCGCAGCTTTGAAGGATGGTGGCATAAAAGTTGCTACGGATCAACAAAGCGAATATGTAGTCGCAGAACAGGAATTGAATGAAAGAGGACTCCAAGTGAAGGTGACCCAAAGGAATTGGTTCTCCCTCTCACCTGCAGGTAATCTGACAGTGAATGTGACATTTCCTGAAGACAAAGATTTGGAAGGAATTCGTTATGTGGATCTTCAAGCAAAAAACTGTATAAACAACCAGGATGTCTTTTCAGTATCAAATCTACTCCTTAAAAGGTCTTCGGAAAAAGAAGGGTATAATGGAAAGTTCAAAATTAGGGCTAAGAATGTTCCACCATGCGACTTCTATCTTAAGTGTTCCATCAAGAACGAGGTCTGGAAAACGGCTGAGATAAAACCAAATCAGAAATCGGTTACAGTAACCTTCTTCAAGATACACAGGCCGTTTACGGATCGCTACAAGAAGCCTCTTGTGTGCGTCTTGGTCACTATGATGGCGTTAGTATTAGGTGGGCTTAGTTTCGTTCTATATAATAAATTGAGTAAGAAGGACGATAAGCAAGTTGCTCAAAAGCAGGAATTTACCCCAAAAGTAAAGGCTGAACCTTCTCTGTCCGATGTGGACAGTTTACTTCAAACTAAAGATTTGAAGTTTTTCACGGTCGATAGCTTGTATGATCTGTATCTAAGTCAGCAGGATGCTACTGCAAAGCCAGCTAATAAAGCAGCTTTCCAGCGTCTTTATGATTATCAAAAGGTAATAGGATTCATACAAGAGGGGAAGGTCGACTCTATAAAAAAGGTAGTAGAGTCCAAATATATGTATGAGTTGTACGATATCCATCAGAAAGCTTTAGAGCTGATTGTGAAGGATGACAATAATAAGAATAAATTCAAAAGCATTTATCAGGACTTAAAGGGCTTTGATGATATAAGAAAGCAGTACCCTAATAATCCGCCGAAAACGCAAGAAGCCTTTGAGATCGGTAAATTTTATACGAAAGAGTGGTCCCCAAATAAGAATAGGGAGCATGCGTATGTAGGTCCCGTGAAACCTAAAAAAGAGGAACCCAATAAACAACAGTCCTCAAAGTCTCAATTCGTGTGTACAAAAAGGTGTAAAAAAGGAGGATCCGCCTTGCGTTTTAAGACACAAGACGAACTTGACGCCCACATGAGTTCCAAACATAAAGAGCGTTAAAGCCCCAAGTCTCACATGATGTATATAAAGACAAATTTGTTAGATAGTCATATTAATCAATAAAGTAAAAGTGATGAAAGCTATAAAGTTAATAATTATTTTTATCGTACAATTGGGCGGAGTACTAGGAGCGCTCTATCTGCTGACTAATGGAGAGAAAGACGACCCCTCCCCCTCTTCTGACACAAACGTGCTTCCTGATACAACTGCCATAGGAGACACAGCTATCGTAGAAGATGCAACTGACAACGATAATCGGATTACTGATCCCCTGGATGAGAAAGAAGTTGTGTCCCTCCCAGATAATAAATCGCCAAAAGAGAAAGCAAAGATGAATCCGAGTGAATCTAAACAGAGAAAAAATACACCGTCGGGAAAGGAAAAAACGCCCCCACGCCCCCAATTCCTGTGTCCAAAAGGGTGTGTAAGAGGAGGATCCCCCGTGCGTTTTAAAACACAAGACGATCTTGACATCCACATGAGAACCAAACATGAAGAGCGTTAATGTATCAAGTCTTACATGATGTATATAAAGACAAGTTCGTTAGATAGTCATATCAATCAATAACACAAATGAGATGAAAGCATTTAAGTTAATTGTCATTTTTATCGTACTATTGGGTGGCGTAGTAGGAGCGTTCTTTCTGCTGACTGATGTGGAGATAGACGTTCTTCCCTCCCCTTCCAACACGATATACCAATCATTTAGTGATGAAATCAAAGATGATTGGAAGAAAAAAGGAGACTGGGACGAAAAGCTCTTCTTACGGCATTGCGAATCCATCAGCCAGCTTGGCTCCAAGTCTGAAACAGGCACTTTGAAGGATCTCAATACGACGACGGCCATAGAGATAGTCAATCGCAAGATCTTTGACGCGTGGAGCTCTGCTTCTTGCCAAAAGAGCACGATAGAGAAATACATCCAGGCAATCAAGGTGATAGAACGCGAGGACAAGAATGCAGAAACAGACGCAAGGGTCAAGAAGATCCGCAGCGTCTATGCCACCTACTGCGAAGCTTATCGCCTGGCGCACCAAAGTATCGGCTTGTCTCCTTCTTTCAATGGACATAGTTGGAATTCGTACAACAACTATGCGGCAAGTGTGAGGGGGAAAAGAGACCACATGCTTGGTAATAGTATCTACAAAGAGCATCTATCCGATATCCTCGAACTCAAGAACGGCTTGAATAGTATTCCCGACAAATTGTCGGCAGGAAAAACGCATTTTTACAATGCGCTTGCTGACAAGGTCATCAGTTACTACTCAAGAACAAGGGGACAGTTGGACAACTTGCGAAATGTGAAATCAAAGTTTGACCAAGAATTTCACAAGGTCAGCAAACTCGATCGTTTTGTAGATGAATATACGGATAGGGAATTTGAGGAATATGGGTAGTATGAGAATTAAGGTATATCATTTGCTCTTTCTGTTGTTGCTCTCTTCGTTTGCTATTCCTGCAAAAGGGCAGGAATCAGAAAAGACGACCCAGAAAATGCAAACGGAGATAGAGGCATTGGGGGCTTATGCTGACAGCCTACAAGTCCAACTTATGGAGTGGACCACCAAGGTCTCTGCCAGCGCGAAGCAGCGGGAGGTGCTGACCCGCTCCGTAACGATGATGGACGTCGGAATGCTGCGCAAGACGGTGGACTCCCTGGAGCAAAAGCATTTGTCGATGGAAGATTCCATCCAAGCATTCGATGTGCAGATAAGAAAAGCTAAAGATACCATCCAAGCACTCGAAGGGGAGATGGAAGGAATGAAAGTGTATTCTGACAGATTAAATAAAGAGCAAAAACAGCAGCAGATGCAGGAACTGTTGGCTCAAAACAATGACTATCTAAACCTTCCGTTTTCGAAGATGTCGATGGAGCGCCTAAAGGCGATGAAAGATTCTTTGCATGAGTTTGGTGAACAGAAAGGCTTTGCCCAGTATAAAGAGCATCTCGCTTTCGCTACGAAATATAAACCGGCGTATGACATGGCGTGGGGCTGCGTAGCTGATGGAGAGAAGCTTGATAGCATCGGATGGCTGCGTAGTATCTTTTTTGAGAAGTTGTTGTCTTCTCCCCTTAAAGATAAAATGACGAGGGAGCAGTTTCAAGAAATGGACAGCATGGATATTAAGTTGTCCAGGTTTTTTGGCGGCATCAATAAGCTAAAAGAGATAGTAAAAACCGTCAATGGGTATCGAAATCAGAGCGATTGGGATAAGGCAATAGATTATAGAGAAAAAGTTGAAAAATCTGCGGAATATCAGAGATATTTCGAGGTGATACCTTTCCTCAAGGAACTTTTGAAAAAATATTGGGAAGAATTGGAAAAGGATCCGTTGAAAACGCGAACCAAGGCGGAAGAAAAAATTGATAAATTAGTGGTAGCATGATGAAACGAATGAAACACATATTGTCCGCGGCGCTGTTGTTAATGCCATTGATGGTGGTCGCCCAAAGCGAAACGGAGCCGATTGCCCATCCGGATGCGGCTCCGCAGAACAAAGAACTTACCATGCAGAAAGAGGTCCTTGGCGACTCCATAAAAAAATGGGGCAAGGAACTGAAAGCCTTGAAGCAGCAGGAGGAGGAGAATGCAAGAGCCATCAAACAGCTGCAAGAGCAATTGGCCCGATTCAAAGATGATGCCGACTATCCGGAAGTGCGCGGACTGCTGAAACGCAAGGAAGAACTGCTTGCAGCGCTGGAGGAGCAAAACAAGAAGATACACTCCTTGCAAGCGCAACTCCAGACCATCAACGGCGATCTTGCCACAATGCAGCTACAGTGTGCAATTCTTGACAGTGTCAGAGGAAGTATTGCGGGCCAGGTCATTGCCGAGAACAAAGACTATCTGCAGCGTCCTTTCTCTCAGATGAGTCTGGACATGCTGAACAAGATCATTGATGAGAACGAGAAGTACCAGGACGACCGTTCTGTCGCCAAGTTGCTCGCTCAGGCGAAGGTGGTGGAAAGAAACAAAAGGGCGTACGACGAAATGGCTCTGGCTGCCAACTCGCGCTTCGACAAGGACAATATAAACCGCTTGTTGCGAGCCGATCCCTTGAAGGGGCTCAACGAGGTGCAGCAAAAGGAAGTGGCAGAGGTCCTGAGGCAGTTGCGTTTGTTTGAGGACGGGCTTGGTGTGTTCAAAGAGTTGATAAACCAAATGCAGAAGCGTCGTAAGAACATCAACAGTTATTCAGGAGAGTACTTCCAAGCTGATAAAAAAGGACTTTTGACAAAACGACAGGGACGCATCAAGGAAACGGTGGAACAGGTACCGTATTTGAAAAAAATGTTTGCCAACTATACCTTTGCCAAATATCGTGCAATAGAAAATGAGATCTTGAATCAATAGCATATTGCAGCGTATCGGTGGAAACTAACAAAAGATAGGAAATGGAAAGACAGTCGTCAGTAAAAGAAGTTCATAAGCTAAACAAGCAGGATTATTCTGGATTGTACAAAGCGCTATGTGTGAAACTCGGGGAGAAAAATCCTTTTGCCAAGTTTAGCATTGGTCCCGGCGTCTATGTCTGGTCAGACCATCGGTGTCAGTGGCATCGTATGGTGGATGCCAGCGAACTGAAACAGAAAGTCATCCAGGAGGCTCTGTATCATACCGAGACTGATATGGCTGAAGTCATTGGTGCCAAGACAGCCCAAATGCTCTGTACGACGCCAGACGATAGCTATATATACTACAATGATGACGAAGGTGATGTCAAAATACTCCTGACGGGCTGGGGCTTCAAAAAGCCCGTGCGCAAAGAAGGTACCTTCTCAAAGGAACCGATCAAACAGAAGAATCCCATTCGTGTTTCCTTCTCTTTTGATGGCAATCCGATGAGAAACTACGAGTTTGGCCTCCGTCTGCCAAGGCAAATGAAGGTCTTGAAAACAGGAGATAACGGATATTACTTCTTCGACAACATGAAGGTGGGCGAACACTATGTCGTCACGGATCTCGCAGACGGTAGAGATTTCCCACTTTTGGTAGTAGAGGGTAAGTCTTCCTACGACTTCGACCTGACCAAGTTTGCACCGCTCACCATCAGTGCTACCAGGGACGGGGCGCCCCTCGCCAATGAGCCGGTAGTGGTGGACTTCCATGGGAAGCAGTATCAAGCGACGACGAACGCCCAAGGATGTGCCGAAATCTCATTGCCTTTATATGACGAGGCCTCTGTCGCCGCTACCATGCTTGATCAAACGGAGACCACCCAGCTCACTGATGACGGAGGGCAGATAGTCTTCTCCTTCGAGATCGAAAAGCCTGAGGAGAAACCGCAGGTCGAAATACAAGTCTCTGTGATGAAAGATGGCGCGATGCTTCCCTCGCAGCCAGTAGTCATCAACTATGGCGACAAGCGTTTGGAGAGGACGACGGGGCCTGACGGAGTGCTCTCTATGAAAATGGAGGAAGTGCCTCAAGGGCCGTGTACGGTCAGTGTGGAAGGGTGTGCGCCCCAAATGAAGCGACTCGTCAACAATGCCATCAACCAGTACGTCTTTGAGAAGACTACCGCCACCGACAATCAACATCTCACCCCCTACGTCGTTGTCAAAAAGAAAAGTGGCGAGGTCGTTGGCAGCTACCCTATAGGAGTCACCTATCATGATGCTAAGAATTATTACCAGACCGACGACAAGGGTGTGGCTGCGCTTCCCGAAATGAAAGCTGGAGAGACGATGACGGTGGAAGATGGTGTGCATCACGACAACAAGGCCGAGTATGTTCTCGACAAAGACCAGCAAGAATATGTCTTTTTCATTCCTGAAGAAGAGGTCAAACAGATCAAGGTGATGGTTCGAAATACAAAGGGAGAACCATTGGTCTGTCAAAGCGTCAAGTTTGAACAACAAGGTCAGCAGGCGAAAACGGTCCAGTTGGACGAAAACGGAGACACTTTTTTCGAAGAGGGATTGTTCAAACTGGACACTCCTGTGGTGGCGACGATCAACAATGGGTCGAATCAGACACAGTATGCCCCCATCTCCTTTACCTTAGAACAAGACGAGTATGAATATCTCCTGCAAGAGAAAACAGAAAAGGCAGGCTATGGTTGGTGGATAGTTGTCGTTGAGGTCTTGGTGGCTCTTGTTGCGCTTTGGCTGCTCATCGTAGTTTGGCCGTTTTTTGAGGACTTTTGTAGTCGTATGTTTCATGTGATTTATTAGCGTTAGAGTAAACTATGAGTTATCCCGATCTGTTTATATTATATGTCATGAGCATCATGACGTTTGTCTTGTTCGCATGGGACAAGCATTTGGCTTGTGTCCAAAAAAACAGGGTTCCAGAGCTACTGCTGCTGCTCTTCTCACTATTGGGAGGTGCGTTCGGGGCTTTGTGTGCCATGATATTCTTCAGGCATAAAACGCTTCATAAGAAGTTTACGATTTGTGTGCCCGTTTTTTTGTTTTTGCAACTGACTATCAATATCGTCTGTCGTGTCTATTTGTGATGGTTGACAGCAGGAGTATCCTGATGGTCAGAACTTGGATTTTTGTAAAAATAATAGGTTGTTGACTTTTTGATTAAACCGTAAAAATGTGATGATATGAGAAAATGTCCTAAATGTAATACGGAAATAACCAATGATAAAGCAAAGTACTGCAAAAAGTGTGGAACGAAGTTGCCTCCTTTCGAACCTCAGACGAATGAAGAAAATGAGGATGTTACCAGGCTGGTCCATGAGGGCATACCGCTAACAGGAACACAAGAGGCACCCGGTAGCAATACTGGTGGAGGAATGGAAGTTAATCCCCCAACTGGTCCTAACCCAGTGCCAGTGGGTCCTACGGGTGAGAAGCCTGAGACAAATAGCACAGTCATATTATGGGCCGCCATCCTTTTCATAGTACTTTTTGTAGGAGGTTTGCTATTGTTTAAAACAACAGGTCATGTAGAATCTCTTGACGCTGATAATGATACTGCGTACGTTGATACGACGTACGTTGATACGACGTGCGTTGATACGTGTGCGGTTGATACGTGTGCAGTTGCTTACGTTGATGATGTAGAAGAAATTAGTCCAGAAGAAGAGCATTTAACCCTTTTAAAAGAGGGGATAGCGGAAGCGAATAGTGAGTTTCCCATGACCACCGAAGAGGGGATTGTCGTAAAAAAATGTTATTTGGATGGAGATTATGTCATGTATAACTATGAGTGTGATGAAGATGTTCTTGATATGGATCTTATGGAACAGAATAAATATGAAGTAAAGCAAAATATCAAGAAGAATCTTAAAAATGCAGATGCGGATGCTGTCATGTTCAAGCAGTTGTGTCTAAAAGCGAATAAGGGTTTGGGATATAAGTTCATAGGTGATAGAACTGGAAAGACAGTTTTTATCAGGCTTAGTTGCCAAGAACTTGAAAGCATGAGAGGCAATAGTAAAATAAGAAGAAGTTGACAAAATAAGACGTTTTTGCTTTTGTAAATATAAAATCACTTAGAGGTTGTGCCCGACACGAATTAGGGTTGAAGAGTATGAAACATTACCTTTTAGCTACATTGTTGTTGTTGACGTCCTTTGGCTTTTATTCATGTGATTCGTCAAAGGAAGAACTGAAAGCGAAAATTGAGGCTGCCAATAAGGAATGTCCTATAGATTTAGGCTTGGTGGGTAGTATTTCAAGCTACCAATTCGATGAGGATGCTGATGAAGTCATCATCACGATGACAATCAGTAAAGAATTGCCCATCAAAATAAATGTCTTGAACAAGCTAAAAAACACGCTTAAAAGAGCAATGCTTGGAAACTGGGCCAATTCACCGTCGGGCCGCCAATTGATGAAAGAAATTGCAAAGGCAGACTCCAAACTGACATTTATCATGCAGCTGGAGGAAGGCAACGAGAACCTTAAGATTAGACTGACCAAAGACGAAATAAAGGATTTGGCAGATGGAAAAATCGACCCTATCTCTCCTCGTGAAGTATTGGAAATCAATGTAACATCTACCAATGCACAATGTCCAATGCAAGTTGACGAATACACGACGCTGTCATCTGCTTCTCTCGAAGGAAATTATTATGTTTTCAATTATAGCATAGATGAAAATATGGTTCCTATCGAGAGTATAGAGCAAAACGAAGCGGCTGTTAAAGCAACTTTGCAAGAAGCTATAGCAAGTCCAGATCCAATGATGAAGCAAATGATCAAGGTTTGCAAAAACGCCAATACGGGTCTTAAATACAGATATGTGGGAGATATCTCCGGTAGTGCTTGCGTTATAACGTTTGAACCATCAGAACTTTAAAAACAAAGGCATAATTTGGAAAATCGAGCTGTACGGTTGAAAATCATTGTGGGCGCACTCAGGGTGCGGTAGCTTTTATTTTCAACTGTACGGCTTGAATAAAATCGCGGCAACATTACAAGAGCTATCCGTTGCTGCCGGTGAAACGCTACATGATTGAAGTTTGTAATAACTGTCTAATGACCCGTTTGGAGGTATAATACAAGTGAGATGAAAGGCTTGAAAATAATTCTTGGAATAATCTATCCTATTTTGATAATATTGCTCTTGCTTTCCAACTGTAATAGACACAAAGCTGGAGAAGATCAAGAGAATATTACGGAGGACTCGACAACTGTGAAGGAAGAGCAAGTGGACACGGCGCAAGTGGACACGGACACGGCACAAGTAGATACGGCGCAAGCGGTACGAGAGGCGCGAAACACTGGTCAAACGGGTGATCTAAAAGTCACATTGCTTTGGGACTTCTATGGCGATATTGATCTCCACGTCATGCAATCCACTGGCTTTGAGATTTACTATTCACATCCGCAAGATGCTGTCACGGGGGGAGCCTTGGATGTTGACAACCGAGACGGAGGTGAAGGATCTGCGGAAAACATTTTTTGGCCCAATCCCCCCAAGGGGAAGTATCAAGTGTATTTGCACTTTTTTCAAAATAATAAACAAAACGTACCAAGCTCGGGTGTATGCACGGTGGTGGTCTTCCTCAAGGGCAGGGACCCGCAAACTTATGTAAGCGTGTCCGCGATGCAACCTTGCTCAGCATCTTTCAATTCTTTACCTTTGC
>ERZ1026901.731-NODE-731-length-23473-cov-8.257025_pt1 | contig 23473 bp, 17 predicted proteins | sample MGYA00380179_ERZ1026901 | MGnify/ENA primary metagenome ERZ1026901 (study PRJEB33269, sample SAMEA4719815) | human gut metagenome | biome: human-associated habitat; feature: organic feature; material: feces | place: Cameroon | collected 2013-10 ... | reverse complement strand
GAACCGTGCAGCGCTGGAGGCCGGCGCCCAGAGTGCCATGATCGGTTATAAGCAGCTACTGCTTAATGAGGAGAGTTTAGAGAGTGGTCTTACGCTTCTTAACGCAGTTTATCAGTCTACCCAGAATCAGGCGGCCAACGGTCTTGCGACCCAGAGTCAGGTCCTTTCTGCGAGACAGCAGCTGGAGTCTACTCAGGCGACAAAGCTGACACTGACGGCGAATGAGCAGAAGCTTCGCCAGACACTCTGCACGATGCTCGGCTGGAAGTACGACGCAGTGCCGGAAATCAGGGACGTTCCGGCGGCGGATCTTGCAAGAATCGACGGAATGAATCCGGAGAAGGACAAACAGGCGGCACAGGACAATAACTTCACGATCCGCTACAATGTGCTGGATCTCGATAATAAGGACGCCGGGTCCGTCGAGTACCAGAATTTACAGCGCACGATCAAGCAGGAGAAGGAAGAAGTCTCCTCCTCCCTCGTAAATCTCTATAACGATGTTCTCCAGAAGAGGAACGAGCTCCAGACCGCAAAGGCAGCTTACGAGCTGGAAAAGACGAAGATGGAGACTGCCGAGAGAAAATGGCAGTTAGGGACCATCGGACGTCTTGAGTATATGCAGCAGCAGAACGCCTTAAAGACAAAGGAGATCGCAGTGAAAACAGGTGATCTTGCGCTGTTTCAGGCGATGGAGACCTATGACTGGGCGGTAAAAGGAAATTTAAAGCTCAGCCAGTAATCCGGGAGCGGCCAAAGAAGGCCGTCCTTTATGAAAACAGTTCGGCGATCCGGAAACGGATTTTTACTGTGGGCAGGGAAGATGTTCCCTGCTCACTTTTTTTACTTGCTGTTTTGCCCGTATTGTCAGGGTTGGCTACAGAGGTGACAGCTGTATGAGATGCGTCCTCGCCCGTGACCGTTTTGCTGGTGCTTTTCAGAAAGCAGGCAGGTCTCGCCTTTAAAAGTGCCTGAAAATCGTCCTCCGGAATCAGATCTTTCAGCGTCTCCTTCGATTTTTCCGACATCGATGCATGAATGCTGTCCGTGTAGCATAGGGATGGGTACAGAACGCACCAGAAATTGTGCCCGGCACCGTTCCCGATGGTCACCCGGACAGCTTCATACATCCCGGCGGGAAATGTCATGTCCCCGTAGGTGCGCACCGGAAATCTGCAGGTCTCGATCCCCACATGTACACCGTAATTATACCCGAAGCTGTGGATAAAGTCTTCTGCGGCGGTTTCCAGTGTGGAAGATTCAGACAGGATATATGCTTTCAGCTCCTCTTTTCCGGCAATCTGCTCTGCGGCGGCACCGTCCCGGATCTTTTCCAGCAGAAGATCCTTTACGCAGAGCTTTAACGCCTGATCTTCAGCAGAGTCACTGTTCGCAAGAACATGGAACCGCAGGATCTTCGGGGCAATATCCGCTGCCAGCGCCTCGTCCCTTGCCCGGATCCCGGACATGGCGAGGAGAAAACAGATGAAAAAACATAAAATGGAGAGGGAAAATTGGTTGGTTCGATTCATGACACGCCCTTCTTTTTACTTTTATAAACATATATTTTCTGAACAGAAAATTCCTACCCGTGAAAAGTAACGTGAATTTTTCCGCTTCAGAATTGCTTTTATTTCCTATTTGTAATTATTCCCAGTTGTGCTATAATCTAAACGATAACATGAGAAAACTGCCCGTCCAGTGCCTGTACATCTGAAAACACATTCGGGTGCACAGGCGCTGACCGGGATTTTTAGAAATTTATTAGAAAATCAGAGAGGAACCAAATCATCATGGAAAAGAAAAATATCGTTGTCCTGTTTGGCGGACAGTCATCAGAACATGTAGTATCCTGTATGTCTGTACAGAATGTGGCAGCAAACATCGATCAGGAGAAATATAACGTCATCCTTGTCGGAATCACAGAGGATGGTCACTGGTTAAAGGTAGATTCTTTAGCTCAGATCAAGGACGATACCTGGAGAGAGGCAAAGGCGGGCGCAGTCCTGTCCCCGGACGCAAAGGAGAAATGTCTCATTGTCACAGAAAACGGAAAATTCGAGAAAGTTCCGGTTGATGTTGTATTCCCGGTCCTTCACGGACTTTACGGGGAAGACGGAACGGTTCAGGGAATCCTGGAACTTGCGAAGATCCCGTATGTCGGCTGCGGCGTTCTCGCTTCCGCAGTCTCCATGGATAAGCTTTCCACAAAGCGCATGGTAAACGGACTCGGAATCTGCCAGGCGGCATATGTTCCGGTATTGAAGGAAGAGTTAAAGGATATAGATGCTGTTGTCGCAAAGATCGAGAAAGAGATCCCGTATCCGGTATTCGTAAAACCGTCAAATGCAGGTTCTTCCAGAGGCGTGACCCGCGCGGATAACAGGGAAGAGTTGATCGCAGGCTTAAAGGAAGCAGCAGCAAATGACCGCAGAATGCTTGTCGAGGAGATGATCGTCGGCCGTGAGATCGAGTGCGGCGTATTCGGTGACGGCGCTTCCACTAAGGCATCCGGAGTCGGTGAGATTCTGGCTGCGGCTGAGTTCTATGATTTTGATGCAAAGTATTACAATGCAGAGTCTAAGACGGTTGTTGATCCGGAACTTCCGAACGGAGCAACCGAGCGCGTCCGTGAGGCAGCTGTCAAGATCTTCAATGCGGTGGACGGCTACGGCTTATCCCGCGTGGATTTCTTTGTGAAGGCAGACGGAACGGTCGTATTCAATGAGATCAACACGCTTCCGGGCTTCACCGCCATCAGTATGTACCCGATGTTATGGGAGGCAAGAGGCGTAAATAAGAAGCAGCTGATCGATGATCTGATCAACCATGCTTTTAAGAGATACGAGAGATAAAACGACTGTTTCATTCAGAAAGTCCAGATGTTATCAGTCACGCAGACGATTCCGGATCATGGTGAGATCTGCGAAAACAATATATTAGGGGAGTTTTATATGACAAAGGATATTCTTGTCCGTGTCCGGGGAACTCAGACGATCGGTGAGGAGGAGGACACGGTCGAGATGATCACCCCGGGGACGTATTATGAGAAGAACGGCAAGCAGTATTTCATCTACGATGAATCGCTTGACGAGACGGGGGAGCCGACCCACAATACGGTGAAGATCATGGAAAACCGGATCGAAGTGACAAAAAGGGGACTTGTGGACAGCCACATGATCTTTGAGCCGGGAAAACGGACGACGGCAAATTACCGGACTCCGATGGGACTGTTTCTGATGGGGATCACAACTTCGTTTCTCGAGATTGCGGAGGACGAGGAATCAATCCTTCTGAAGATCAAATATTCGATGGAGATGAACGGGCAGTACGCATTTGACTGCAGTACGGAGATCCTGGCATCTTCAAAAAAGGATGAGGTTCTGGGAATCGTGGTAAAAGACTAAGAATGTTACTTGTTACTTTTCACGGATGGGAATTTCCTGAAAAGAAGTTCTTTGCACATTGCGGTTTGCACAGCGGTCCAGTATTCTGGCATCGTGCCGGACCGGAAAGAAAATGGGGGTTGCAGCTATAGCGGATGGAACGGCGCGGAAGATGAGATCCGGGCTGTTCACATATTAAATTAAGAAAGGGCGCAGCTGACTAGCGATCTGTATGCTCGCAGATCCAACAGTACAGTCCGGCTGTGAGAGGATTCAAAAGAGGTATGGAGAGTTTTTTAGTCGCGGTAAACGCAGTCATCCCGTTTTTCTGTTATCTGGCTCTTGGATACACGATGAAGATCAAAGGTGTTGTATCGGAAGAATTTCTGCAGAAGCTGAACCAGATGGTTTTCCGGGTATTTTATCCGTTCATGACTTTCTACAATATCTATAAGGCGGATGCGGAATCTCTGCCGCGTCCGCTGCTGCTGATCTTTACGGGTGCCAGCATCCTGATCGTGGAGGCGATCCTGATCGTGATCGTTCCGAAGATCGTAAAGGAGAACCCGAGAAGAGGCGTTATCATTCAGGCAATCTTCCGAAGCAACTTCGTATTGTTCGGACTCCCGCTCACGATCGCAGTATTCGGAGACTCCGCGGCATCTATCGCCGCGATGATGGTAACCGTTGTCGTATCGATCTACAACACGACTTCCGTGTTTATTCTTGAGATGTTCAACGGAGAGGGAAAATCGGATATCAAAAAGACCCTGAAGGCGGTGGTGACAAACCCGTTGCTGCAGGGTGCGGTTGTCGGACTGATCTTCTTTTTCCTTGGGATCAAGCTTCCGGGAAGTCTTGTGACTCCGATCGCAGCATTTTCCAATATGACTTCCCCACTGGCGATCTATGTACTCGGCGGAACGCTGCAGTTCCGTGCGATCCGGAAGAACCTCAAGTACCTGGTTCCGACGCTTACCTGCAAGCTGTTTTTTCTTCCGGCGATCATTATTGCGATCGCATACGCATTTGGCCTTCGTGGTCTTGAGTTATTCCTTCTGATCGCAGTCTACGCGACACCGGTCGCTGCGGCTTCCTATCCGATGGCCCAGAACATGGGCGGAGACGGAGAACTCGCCGGACAGTTTGTCGTGATCAGTACGGCGGTGTCCATGTTTACATTATTCCTGTGGATCTTCTTTATGAAGTCGGTAGGACTGATCTAAGTAAATGATAAGATGTATGAAATACCCGATGAGACATGAGCTTTTTACGCTCGTGTCCCACCGGGTATTTTGCTGTCGGTATGTCTGAAAGGCAGGGGAAGGAAGAAGCCGGCAGATAGAAAAAGATCCGCCCATCGGATGGCTTGTCCAGCCATTCCGTGAGCGGATCTTTTGTTTCGTCTGTTCTTGTCGATTTAGTCTTTTTTGAAAATTCCTTTGATACGCTGACCGAGAGTTTTCTTTTTCGGAAGCGGGATCAGTCCTCCGCGCGGAACGGATTTGATCTCTGTGATGTAGAGACCGCTGATCACAACTTTGACCTCAGTCTTTAACGGGAGCTGAAGGAAAACTTTCTCATCGGCGATCATGGTCATGATCTTTGTGCCGATCTTTGCTTTTACTACCGGAACCTTCATCCGCTTTGCATACCATGGAGTCTGCTCATAAACGATCGGCGGGAGTCCGGCTTCCTTTATTTTCAACTTTTTCTTGTCGATCGCCATCAGACTTACGGTCTGCTTAGCAGCATCGATCGCGCTCTGCTGTTCTACCTGGCGCTTTTCCATCTTACGTCCGAGGAAGTAAAGCACGGCGAGGATAACGACAAGGATCAGGAGAATGACAAGAATGACATTTGCTACGATACTCCAGTTCATGTGGATACCTCCAATGTGTTCACGTTCGCCCTGTAGGCAGGGCATTACTTTTAGATTATATCATTGGAGGTATAAAAGCGCAAGCGATTTTCGAAGGTTAGTTGTGGCGGAGAGGATTGGCGAGGGGCTCGCCGCTGGGCAGGCGCTGAGGGGGGCAGATCGCTGGCGCTCCTGCCGGCGGGAGGTGTATAGGATGGCAGGTGCTCATGCCAATTACAGTTACTTTAGGAACGAAAGATGAAAAGGGTTGCGTATTTATGAAGTGGATAGTATAATTAGTGATAACTGGTTGGAATTTGTATAAGAATTCAGAAAAAAACTCGAAAAACAGGAATTCGAGAGTTTCGTTTTGACAAGTTTGAAGTGTGGTACAGACTGCAGCCGGAAATCATGTACAAGAAAGGTGATATGGAGATGGGAAAACAGACAGCTTGGGAAGAGATCGACAAGAAAACTGCAGAGATCTTCGCTGCCAGCGATGAGATCTGGGGCTGTGCGGAGACAGCTTTTACAGAAGAGAAGTCCATGAAGATCCTCTGTGATGTTTTAAAGGCAGAGGGGTTTGAGGTCGAGACGGGTCTTGCAGGTGTAAAGACAGCTTTTAAGGGTACTTTCGGCTCCGGTAAACCTGTGATCGGTATTCTGGGTGAGTTTGATGCCCTGTCCGGACTGGACCAGGAAGCGGGAGCGACTGAGAAGATCGTTGTACATGACGGCGCGAGCGGACATGGCTGCGGTCACAATATGCTGGGCACGGCGTCTCTCTCAGCAGCGATCGGGATCAAGAAGTACCTGGAGGAGAGCAAGAAGCCGGGTACGGTCATTTATTTTGGCTGTCCGGGCGAGGAAGGCGGTTCCGGTAAGGCATTTATGGCGAAGGGCGGTGTGTTCGCAAATCTGGATGCGGCGATCACATGGCACCCGGGCGATATTACGATCGCGGATACGGGAAGTTCTCTGGCGAATTATCAGGTTGCGTACAAGTTCTATGGAAAGAGTGCTCATGCCGGCGGAGCTCCGCATCTTGGAAGAAGTGCGCTGGATGCGCTGGAACTCATGAATATGGGTGTGCAGTTTTTGCGTGAGCATGTGATCCCGGAGGCAAGAATTCATTATGCGATCACAAACACCGGCGGATATTCTCCGAACGTGGTACAGCCGTATGCGGAGGTCCTTTATCTGATCCGTGCTCCGAAGAACAGTCAGGTCGAGGAGATCTACAGACGTGTCAATAAGATCGCAGAGGGCGCTGCCCACATGACGGAGACACGCGTGGAGATCGATTTTGTAAAGGGCTGCTCCAACCTGATGAGCAACAAGGTGATCGCGAAGGAGCTCTGGGACAATCTTGTGGAGCTCGGTGCACCGGAGTATACGGAGGATGAGCTGAAGTTTGCGAAGGCGATCAGTGAAGGTGTTGGCGACAGTCGGTTCGAATCTCTGGAGAAGGTCGCAAAGAACTGCAAGGACAAGAAGGTCAAAGCGGAGGTCCTTTCCCACAAGGGCGAGGATATCTATCGTTTTGTCGCTCCGTTCAACCCGGACGGGATCATGTCCTTTGGATCCACGGATGTCGGTGATGTGAGCTGGAACTGCCCGACGGCACAGGCGTATGTGACGACCTGGGCAGCAGGTACACCGGGCCATTCCTGGCAGGTTGTTTCCCAGGGCAAGAGCGGACTTGCGCATAAAGGTCTGATCTATGCGGCGAAAGCGATGGCGGGAGCTGCTGTTGATATGTACGAGGATCCGGAGATCATCGCGAAGGCGAAGGCCGAGATGGAGGAAGATCTGGACGGTGAGACCTACCACTGCCCGATCCCGGATGGCTGCAAACCGAGAGCACTCGGAATGAAGATGTAAGAAAAACGGAACATAGGATCACGGATGATCCGGTAAAAAAAAGAAGGAAAAGTTTTCCGGTGCTGCCAGGAAGACTTTTCCTTCTTTTCATATGTTCATAGAAAATCCCAAATCCAGTGATCAGATCCGTTTTAATTCATACTGTCTTGTTCCGAGACCGATCTTTTCTGCCTGCTCCAGAGTTGCTTTCCACTCGATGTTTGGATTGGAGTCCTTGAAGTGGTCGTGGTGGCAGTGCCATTCCGGATCTGCGAGGTGCTCACCGAGCTGGCTGTTGGCGATCGGAGCCGCATTCAGACAGGCATCCGCGCAGGCCTGGTCAAGAGCGACCGGATCGAAGCTTGCGAACATTCCGATATCCGGAAGGATCGGAGCGTCATTTTCTCCATGGCAGTCGCAGTTCGGGCTGATGTCCTGAACAAGAGCGATATGGAAGCACGGACGGTCATAGCAGACGGCCTGTGCATATTCGGCCATTTTCCGGTCCAGAAGTTCATTTGCATTGTAGTTCGGATTGTAGATGGCGTCAAAGCTGCAGGCACCGATGCAGCGGCCGCAGCCTTTACACTTGTCATAATCGATGACAGCTTTCCTGTTTACATATGTGATCGCATCGCTTCCGCATTCTTTTGCACAGCGCTGGCAGCCGCGACAGACTTTTTCACGGACTGCAGGTTTTCCGCTGGCATGCTGCTGCATCTTGCCTGCACGGCTTCCGCAGCCCATACCGATATTTTTGATGGCGCCGCCGAAACCGGTGGACTCATGGCCTTTAAAATGTGTCAGGCTGATAAATACATCAGCGTCCATGATCGCATGTCCGATGAGAGCTGTTTTGCAGTATTCTCCGTTTACGACCGGAACTTCGACTTCATCGGTTCCGCGGAGACCGTCACCGATGATGATCTGGCATCCGGTGGAGATCGGGTTGAAACCGTTCAGGTTTGCACAGTCGAGGTGATCCAGAGCATTTTTTCTGCTTCCCGGATATAAGGTGTTGCAGTCGGTCAGAAACGGCATGCCGCCCTGTTCCTTACAGAGATCGGCGACTGCCTTTGCATAGTTCGGACGAAGAAAGGCGAGGTTGCCGAGTTCTCCGAAATGCATTTTGATCGCAACGAATTTTCCGTCCATGTCGATGGTTTTGATCCCGGCAGCGACACAGAGCTTTTTCAGCTTGTCGAGCTGGCTTGTTCCGACATGACACCGGAAATCAGTAAAGTATACCGTTGATTTTTCCATATTCTGATCCTCCATTGTAGATTCATAAATAGTCTGCCTGTAAAAGCCGGGCGGACTTCCGTAGAAGAGTATCACGTTAATTTTTACGGATAGGAATTTTCTGAATGGAAAATTCCGTATGATACCGTCATGGACAGTATCACATGAAGCAGTTTCTTACGTCAAGTGGTTTTAGAGGACAAATTTTTGTTTTTGTGGTATAGTGGTTATCGTGTTGCTTTTCATGGGTAGGAATTTTCTGAGCGGAAAATTCCGTATGATACCGTTATCGTACGCGGACATTCATGCCTGCACACAGTAAAAAATATACAGCTGTCAGACCGGGAAAGACGGAAAAACGGCTGAAAAGGTGGATAAGATGAACATAAGAAAATTTGTGAAACCGGCAGCGATCCTGGCTGCTTCCGCATGCCTGATGGCGGGAACACCTGCGATGCGGATGGAAGCGCAGGCAGCATTTCCGGAATATCTGAAATCCGTGACATATTTCGGAGACGCATGGCCGATCAACTTCTGGGGAACGGAAGATGACAACATGGAAGTGAACTTTACCAGGATCAAGGCGGACGGCTTCAACAGCATTATCCTGGTTGTCCCGTGGCGCGAGTTCCAGCCGGGAGACATGGGGAACATGTACAATGAGGCGGCATTCTCCAAACTCGACAAGATCATGAAGTGTGCGGATGATCACGGACTCATGGTAACTTTGAGGATTGGATACTGCTGGGATTATGCGGGAGATGCATCTCTTCCGGACCGCTATTCCGGGATCGTACAGGACGGGAGCAATGACCGGAAGATGTGGCTTGATTACTGCAAGACGATCTACAGTCGTGTATCGGATTACGGAAATTTCCAGGGCGGCTTTATCACATGGGAGGATTTCTGGGATTACACCACCAATATGGACCGGGAGCTGACAAGATCGCTCAGTCTCCGCATGGCATCCCGGAACGGCTACCAGGATTATCTGAAGGCGCATTATTCTCTTGAGGAGATCAGCGCTCTTTACGGCAAGACGTTCAGCGATTACTCCGAGATCTGGATCCCGGAGAGAAAACGCCCGGAGGCAAAGCTGTTCTTTGAATTTTATGACAGCTTCCTTACGAAGCTCCTCTCGGAGAGCCAGGAGGTATTCCCGGGACTTTCCATGGAAGTCCGCTCTGACGGAGATCCGATCTATCAGGCAGACGGAAGCTACACCTACTATTCCCACTACGCGACATATCCGTGTGCGGATGCAGAGTATTCTTCCCTGATGTACAGTGTCTCACTCGGACAGCAGAACGTGAGTGACCATATCTCCGCGGAGACAGCGCTCGCTGCGATGCAGAAGAATATGAATAATCTTATCGGGAAGAGCGGAAAGAAATATTTCATGGAACAGCTCCTCTACATGGATTCCACGGAGGCATTTTCCTACAACACACAGATCGAGGAGGCTCAGGTGGGAGATTTCGTGAAGAACCTCGCGCCGATCTTAAAGGATACAACCTGCGGTTACGGTTTATGGGTTTACCGGAACTATGTAAATGACTGTGTATACAATGGTCAGTTTGCGCTCGGAACGACCGGTTGGGAGACGACCGGAACTGTCCAGAATACGGAACATGACGGCTCAAAGGCGATCTCACTGGAAAAGGGCAGTGTGATCACGCAGAAGGTCCAGGGACGTCTGGCAAAGCGGGATCAGATCCATGTAAAATTCTGGGCTGCGCCGAAAAATGGAACAGCGAAAGTCACCTTCCAGATCGGGGACCAGAAAAAGACTGTTCAGGTGCGAGAGGCGGGAAATTATGAGTTCTCGATCCCGTGGCAGGTAAACTATGATCTTTCCATCACGACAGACCGCGGGGTAACTCTGGACAATATCAAAATGTACACGCACGAGCAGTACGGAAGGATCTACGACACAGATGGAAATGAGCAGGATCTTGCCGCATCGTTTCGTGAACTCAACAAGGCTCTCGACTAATATAAAAGCTTTGTAAAAAAAACGTAAAGATTTTTGTGATTTCTACTTGCGGAATTCATCAGACTACGATATAATCTCCGGGATAGTCTGACAGGGATCGACAGATTCCTGCCACCGTCCCGGAGTTTTTTGGATAAACCGGTCTCAATGTTTATCTGGACATGGTTGGGGGAGCCGCCCCGCAGCTGTGGTTCCGGGCGTTTCACGCGGCAAATAAAAGGAGGATCACATGGAGAAAAAGAAAAGTTCACTCGCTGTCAGAATGAGTATTTCCCTCGTCTGCGGTCTTGTAGCAGGTCTTCTGTTAATGATGTTAAGAGAAAACCTCAACAGCACAGGCAAAGAAGCTGTCTGGGCAACGATCAACAGCATCCTGTTCCAGGATATCACAGCAGCAGGTGCTGAAAAGGCACTTGGTATTTTTTACATTGTCGGACAGTTATTTATTCGTTCTTTACAGCTCGTCATCGTGCCGATGGTATTCACATCCATTACACTTGCGATCGGACAGATTTCCGATACAAGAACTCTCGGCAGAATTTCCGTAAAAACAATTGCAGGTTTCCTGATCTGTTCTTTCTTCGCATTACTTATGGCATGCGTAGTCGGAATCATGGTCTACAACGCCGGTGTTTTCAATATCCAGGTAGAAGGTCTTGAAGGTTCCGCCGGATCCACTGGTTCCAACCCGTTAAACGTGATCCTCAATATTGTTCCGTCCAACATCACAGCGGTATTCAGCACAAATACTTCCGTTCTTGCGATCGTATTCCTGGCTGTTTCTCTCGGACTCTGCATGAAGGCAGTCGGCGATGAGAAGAGCGCAGCATTAAAGAAGCTCATCACGGAAGTAAATGATATCGTTGTTGTATTCTTAAACTATGTAGTAACAAAATTTGGCCCGATCGCGATCTTCGTTCTTCTGGCAAGAACATTCGCGACATACGGGATCAACCACTTAAAACCGGCGCTTGCCTATGTTGTTGTAACCGTTATCCTGCTTCTCGTATTCCTGTTTATCGGATACCCGGTCTTCGTAGCAGTTACAACAAAGCAGAATCCGGTAAAATTCGCGAAGAAGATCTTCCGCGTTGCTGTATTCGGATTCTCCACTTCCTCCAGTGCTGCTGCACTTCCGCTTAACGTGAAGACAACAACAGAGGAGCTCGGTGTTGACGAGAAGATCGCTTCCTTCGTTCTTCCGCTCGGTATGACGATCAACATGAACGGTACTGCGATCATGCAGGTTGTTGCAACCTTATTCATCGCAGGCTGCGCAGGTTATGATGTGACTCTGTCCCAGATCATCGTTGTTGCGCTCTTAGCCCTGATCGCATCCGCCGGTACACCGGCTGCTCCGGGTGCAGGCGCGATCATCCTGTTCACGATCCTTTCCGGTCTCGGCTACGTCAACGACGGTGCACTTCTCGCATACAGCCTGATCCTTGCGATCAACCGCCCGATCGAGATGTTAGTAACGGCGCTTAACGTTGTCGGTGACTCCGCAACAGCGATCTACGTTGCAAAGTCCGAGGGAATGTTGAACGAGGACATCTACAACTCATAATAAGACATAAAAAAGTCCACATGAAAAGCGGACAGAGATAAGACCGGAAACCGGGGGAGAGATCCCTTGGTTTCCGGTCTTTTTACGATCAAAGCGCGGAGAATATTCTTTTCCGTGCGTACTGCAAAAAACAGGGTTTTATGGTAAGATATGAACAGGATCTTAACAGATGGTTTCCGGCAGAAACAGATGAGAAAGGCCGGACGGGGGGAGAAAAGGATCATGACCTGGACCATGTATTTCAACATGCTTTTAAATATCGGACTTCTGGTGCTTCTTGCGACACTTCTCACAAATATGCCGGCGGTCCGGAAACTGTTCCGCGGAGAAAATAATACGACTATCCAGAAGATGGCACTTGCCGTTATCTTCGGAGCGATCAGCATCGTATCGACTTATACCGGGACCAGGACCGGCGGGGCGATCGTCAATACGAGAGTCATCGGCGTCCTGACTGCGGGGATCATGGGCGGTCCGTTTGTCGGGATGATGACAGCAGTCATTGCCGGAGCACATCGGTTCCTGTTTGATATCGGCGGTTTTACGGCGGTCTCCTGCGCAGTTTCCACGTTGGTGGAAGGAGTCCTCGGGAGTCTGGCTTATAAAAGATACAAGGCAGGAGAAATGGACAGTGTGGATCTTCTTTTTCTGACGGCGGAGGCGGAAATCCTTCAGATGGTGATCATTCTCCTGATATCGAGACCATTCTCTGCTGCTATGCAGCTGGTAAGCCAGATCGCGGTGCCGATGATCGTCATGAATTCTATCGGAATGGTGATCTTTTTTAAAACATTTGATATGGTCTTTATGCGTGAGGACAGTCTGTTTGCGGAGCGAATGCGGCTTTCGATGGGGATCGCGGACAAAAGCCTTGTATATCTCAGAAAAGGCCTTGGAAAGCGTGAAAATATGGAGGCGGTAGCAGATATTATTTTCGGGGAGATCCCATGCCAGGCAGTGATCATCACGGATGAGAAAGAGGTCCTGGCGGTGAGCTCCATCATCGATGCGGCGCGTTTCCGGCAGGAAAAGTTTCTGGAACTTCTGACAAGACCGTCAAAGTCCATCCGGGCAGAGTGTATCCGGGAGGAAGATCTTGACGAGGAGATCCGCCCGTTATTTCACACGCTTGTGACGGTGACGGTCCCGGTCATGTCCGGGGAGGAGAAGATCGGAAGTCTCTCGATCGTCGTGAAGAAACGGCGCCATGTGGAGAAAGATATCATCGATTTTCTGGAAGAACTTGTAAAGCTTTTTTCCACACAGCTGGAAGTCTCCAATGTGGAATATCAGAAGAAGCTCAGAAAAAAGGCGGAGTTTAAGGCATTACAGTCCCAGGTGAATCCGCATTTTCTTTACAATGCGTTAAATACGATCGCCTGTATCTGTGATGAAGATTCTGAAAAAGCGAGTGATCTGATCCTGACGCTGGCGTCGTACTACCGCCAGACACTGGAAAATGATCAGTACATGCTGGATCTTGATACGGAGATCAGCCATATCCGGACGTATCTGCAGATCGAGCAGGCAAGGTTTGAGGAAAAACTCCGGGTAAACATTCAGGTGGAGCCGGGACTTGCCTGTCAGGTCCCTTCGTTCATTCTTCAGCCGATCGTGGAAAATGCGGTTCGCTACGGAAATGGAGCGGATGGAGTCAGAAATGTGGAGATCATCGCCGGGCGTGTGAAGGATGAGCGGGGAGAGGAACAGGTCCGGATCGAAGTCCGTGACCACGGAAAGGGATTTGCACCGGGACAGGCAGAGGCGATCCTTTCCGGAAAGGCATCCGGCAGCGTCGGATTGAAAAATGTGCATGAGAGACTTCGGAGCACCTATGGGAAACGATACGGTCTGGTGATCCGAAATCTGGAAGAAGGAGCGGAAGTATCATTTGTCGTGCCATATCAGGCGGAGACAGCGTAATGCAGGGGGAAAAGACTGTGAAAATTGCAGTGATCGATGATGAAAGACCGGCAAGAAAGATGTTGATCCGGAGGATAAAAGAAGTGCTCCCGGACTGCGGGATCGTGGAGGCAGAGAATGGAGCCGGCGCACTCGCCATGTTCAATGAGATGGAAAAACTGGATCTTATTTTTGTGGATATGGATCTGGGAGATATGGAGGGGATCACGCTGGCCGGAACGGCAAAACGCCTGTTCCCGACAGCAAAGATCATTTTTGCGACGGCATATTCCCAGTATGCCGCAAAGGCGTATGAGATGGAGATCGATGATTATATCTTAAAGCCGTTTGATCCGGCGCGCATCCGCCATGTCCTGGAGAAGTGTACTGGGATGAGAGCGGGGACGGGTTTAAAAGAAAACACCGGAAACAGGCTGAACGAAGAGTCAGAGCTGAGTACCGTGAAAACGGAGAAACAGGAAGAACGCAAAAGCGTCGGGATGGCAGAAAACGCAGAAAATCCCTCTGTTTTCGGAAAAATTCCGGTTACGGCAAGTCGCGGGATCCTGTTCCTCGATATTGAACAGATCGTGTATGCAGAGACGGATGGACATGGCTGCCTGGTCCATACGACAGCCAGATCCTGTGAGATCAACCAGTTATTGGGAGAACTTGAGAAGAAACTGGTCCCGTATGGATTTTTCCGGATCCATAAAAGCTATCTGGTCAATCCTGCCTTTATCACGGAGCTCTCCGCCGGAACGGGAAATGGCCTCTCTGTGCGGATGAAAGGCTTTGAAGACAAGGAACTTCCGGTTGGAAGAGAAAAGATGAAAACCCTGAAACAGATGTTAAAGATCGGCTGATCCGAAACTCCGTTTCCGTTTATTGCGCAAATCGTGTCGTTTGTGCAGATAAGCGTGCTGTTCGTGCAGACCCCATTTTAAAATTGTGCAAAATATACTATAATACAGATGCTTGAAGAGATAAAACTAAGCACAATGCATGGAACATCCCGAACGAGAATGACTCGTTATAGGAAAAATGAAATATCTTTCACAGGAGCCTTTGACGGGCTCACAGAGAGATCGCTTCCATGTCAAAAGTTAAGGAGGGGTTTGTATGATTAGTTTTCTCGTCTGTCTGGCATTATTGATCGGAGGATACTTTGTTTACGGCAACATCGTAAACAACATCTTCAGTCCGGATGACAGAGAAACACCGGCAGTCCGAATCAACGATGGCGTTGATTATGTGGTCATGCCGCAGTGGAAACTGTTCCTGATCCAGCTGCTTAATATCGCTGGTCTCGGACCGATTTTCGGAGCAATGCAGGGCGCGTTATGGGGCCCGATCGTATTCCTCTGGATCACCTTTGGTACGATCTTTGCAGGCGGTGTCCATGACTTCTTCTCCGGCATGATGTCCGAGAGAAATGACGGCGCTTCGATCTCCGAGGTTTGCGGAATCTATCTTGGCGGTCTCATGCAGAATGTCATGCGTGTATTCAGCGTTGTCCTTCTTATCATGGTCGGCACGGTATTCGCAGTCGGCCCGGCAGGTCTGATCGTCACTCTGTTCAGCAACAGCGGTGCTCAGGGCATGGTCGCAAACAAAGAAATGTGGCTGTGGATCATTCTTGCTTACTATTTTATTGCAACCTTTATTTCTATCGATAAGATCATCGGTAAGGTATATCCGATATTCGGTATCTGCCTGATCATCATGGCACTCGGTGTTGCGTTCGGTATCTTCACAAAACCGGAATACGTGATCCCGGAGATCTGGAGCAACTTCAGAAATATGCATCCGAGCGGAACCCCGGTATGGAGCTTCATGTTCATTACCGTTGCCTGCGGCGCGATCTCCGGTTTCCATGCAACCCAGTCACCTCTTATGGCACGTTGCATGAAGTCCGAGAAACAGGGACATTTCGTATTCTACGGAGCAATGGTATGTGAAGGCATTATCGCCCTGATCTGGGCGGCAGCAGGATGTTCTCTCTATGAGGTAACCGGCGGTCTCAACACAGGTCTTGCAGAGATCATGAAGAATGGTCAGTCTGCAGCGATCTACGATGTCTGCCAGAAGACCATGGGCGGTGTTGGTATTGCACTTGCAATGTTAGGCGTTATCGCATGCCCGATCACTTCCGGAGATACCGCATTCAGAAGTGCCCGTCTGACACTGGCTGACTGGTTCAAGGTTGACCAGAAGAACTGGAAGAACCGTCTGATCCTCTGCGTACCGTTACTCGGAATCGGCGCGATCGTCGGACATATGGATTACAGCATCGTATGGAGATACTTCAGCTGGACGAACCAGACACTGGCAATGATCGTTCTCTGGACTGCAAGCATGTACCTCTACAAGGCAAAGAAGAACTACTGGATCACAGCAGTTCCGGCAACCTTTATGAGTGCCGTGTCCATGACATATTTCTTCTGCGCGAAGGAGTGCTTAAACCTTGGAACCGCAGTTGCATACCCGGTAGGTATTGTACTTGCAGTTGTATTCCTTGGAATCTTTATCCATGCAACGAAGAAACAGACAGCATAAATTGAGCTATTAAAAAGGCACATAAAACAGCAGGAAGCTCTGCAGTCGATGCAGAAAGTATGAGCTGCCCCGGCGCTTTTGAAAGAGCTGCGGGCAGCTTTTATAGATGGAAAGATTTGGGAGGCGGAAATTATGTTCTTAAAACCGGCAAAACTTGGAGAAAAAGAGATCCCGGAGAAGATCCTTTCAGAAGACAGGAAACACTGTAAGAAGATCGGACCGTGCGGGATCGGAAAAGAGGCGCTCTATCTCAACAGCTTTTATCTGGAGCGGCGGTATTATGTTCCGGTATCTTCCGTCTCCCGTGTCTTTAAGCGTGTGGCCATGAGCAAAGGCGGATTCACCGGAAAAGGCCTGTTTGCGACGATGCCGTATCTGGTCGTCGTCCTTGATGACGGCAGTGAGAAACAGTGCAATTTTAAATATGAGGATCAGGTGGATGCTTTTGTATCGGCTGTGAAGGAGAAATTTCCGCAGGTGAAGACCGTGAGCGAGGCGGCTGAAAAACGGCTTGCCGAGGCGGAGAAGAAAGAGGCCCAAAAGCGGCTCATTCCCCTTTCGGAACAGGCAAAAGAGAGTGTTGGCATTCTGGAGCAGGCAAAGGAAAAGCTCTCGAAGCGGATGTCCCTGTTTACGGAACTCACAAATGCGGCAAAGAAAAAGAGAACCTATGAGAAGACAAAGCCGTTTTATAAGTGGCTTGCCCTGTTCATGGTGATCATGGGAGCAGCTGCTCTTGGATATGGAGTCTATTCCTTCATGAACCATGATACATTTGCGGTATATTTTGTCCTGTTCGGCATGGCAGCCATCTTCCTGTTCTCAGGAGCGAATGTGATGCCGACAAGCACAAATAACCGGAAAGCCATCGAAAAACGGCTTGCATCAGCCGAGACGGCGGTCGAGTCCTATGTGGACAGTCTCCATCTGGGACTTCCGGTCCCGTCCTGCTATCTGCATCCCGTGACCGTAGAACGGATGGAACGTGTGATCCGGGAAGGACGCGCGGAGTCTGTGGAGGATGCATTTGCAGCTGTGAAAGACGATCTCAGAAAGACCAACGCGGATGTCTCCGTCACTCAGGAAGAGTTCGACGAGATCATGGCGATCAAGCCGGTATTCCTGGTGAGAGATTACGCGTAGGAATCCAGGAAAGAGCTTTCCAGTTCACGCGAAATGAGAGTGCACACCAGGTTTCACGCCCGCACGATCGAATTTATGGAATACATAAAAAGGGAAGTCAGCCGTTCGTTGCTGCCTTCCCTTTTTTATACATTGATAGATCCGGATCAGTGGAAACGTGGATTTATTTCCCTGCCGCCATCTGATAGATCTTTAACATATCCTCAGCTTCCAGCTTCTTTGCAGAGCCCTTCGGGCCGCCGGCTGCTTTTCTTGCATTTTTCGCCATTGTTTCAAGCTGCTCTTCGGTCGGATCGATGCCGAGTTCTTTTAAGTTTGTCGGCATCTTGATCGCGCGGTAGAAATCTTCCATCGCCTCGATGCCTTTCAGACCTGTCTCCATATCGTTGTTTCCCGGTGTGACGCCCATGACATTTACCGCAAATTTTGCGAAACGCGGAGTGCAGGAGTCGATCACATATCTCGCCCAGCTTCCCCAGATCGCTGCGAGTCCTGCTCCGTGTGCAACGTCGAACATGCCGCCGATCTCATGCTCTAAAAGATGGGAGGCGAAGTCACCGCCGTCGTTTCCGCAGCCGGTGAGACCGTTGTGGGAGAGACTTCCGGACCACATGATCTCTGCGCGGGCATCATAGTTGTTCGGATCATCCACGAGGAGCTTCGCATTTTTGATCACGGTGCGCATGAGTCCTTCCGCGATCGCGTCCGTGATCTCCATGTTGCCGCCGTTTGTGAAATAGCGCTCCATGGTGTGCATCAGGATATCGGTGCAGCCGCAGGCAGTCTGGTACGGCGGAAGTGTCATTGTGACCTCCGGGTTCATGACTGCGAATACCGGGCGGGAGATATCATTGTTGTAGCCGCGTTTTTCCAGCGTCTCGTCGTTTGTGATGACGGAGCTGTTGCTCATCTCACTGCCGGATGCGGCGATCGTCAGGACAACACCGACCGGGAGGCAGGCGGTCGCCTGGCGGGTATGCTCATAGAAATCCCAGACATCCCCATCGTTTGCGAGACCGTAACCGATCGCTTTCGCGGAGTCGATCACACTGCCGCCGCCGACAGCCAGAAGAAAATCAACGCCTTCTTTTTTGCAGAGATCGATCCCCTCACGGACAAGAGAGAGGCGCGGATTCGGAACAACACCGCCGAGCTCCACATAGGAGATTCCGGACGCATCCAGGGATTCTTTGATCCGTCCGAGAAGACCGGAGCGGATCACACTTCCGCTTCCGTAGTGGAGCAGGACCTTTTTACAGTTTACGTTTTTTACGAGAGTTCCGATCTGTGCTTCGGTATTTTTTCCGAAAACGACACGGGTCGGGGTATAGAAATTAAAGTTGAACATCATACATCCTCCTGAATTGATACGGCTGTTCTTAAGAAAACATGCTGCTTTCTGATACAGCAGGGACCTTTGGCAAAGTCCTGCCGTGAAATATGTCGTGCTTAATATATCAAGTATACTAGGAAAAAAGACCTCCTGCAAGAAATATTCGGTCTGACATACATTTTACAAAGTTTTGAGATAACGCCGGTGACAGATTTTACAGATGCCGTTTATTCTTGAAAGCAGAAAGACAAAAATATTGATGATCAGGCAGAGTGATTCTGCGGGAGGAACAAGAAATCATGAAGAAAATGAGACTCACGGCATTTACAATGGCAGGACTGATGGCGGCGGCATCCATGACCGGCTGCGGAGCGAAGACAACAGAAACGACGGCAGCAGCGACAACTGCAGCAGAGACCACCACAGCGGCAGAGACCACAGCAACTGAGACGAAAACAGCGGAGACGGCTGAGAAGGTGTCCCAGACCAAACCGCTTGTTGTATATTTAAACGACTTTGACGACATCATCCCGGATATGTTTAAAAAGGCAACGGGATATGATGTGGAAGTCGTTGCAGGAAACGGTGCAGAGACACTGGCGAGGATCGAGACCGAGGGAGATAATCCACAGTGGGATATCGTATGGCTGGATTCCATGCCGACCATCAATACACTCGGTAAAAAGGGAATGCTCCTGACCGGCTGGGATCCGTCTGACGAGGACAATCTGACCGATTTCTTCAAGGAGATCGTTCCGGCAGACAAGGCATACTATCCGACCGGAGCACATGCAGCAGGCGTCATCGCATACCGGAATGACATTTTCACCGAGGAGACGGCACCGAAGACATGGGAAGATTTCGCAAAACCGGAATATAAGGACAAGATCGGATTTGCAGATCCGAGCGTAGCGGCTCCGGCTTATCCGTTTGTATCTTACTTCTTCAATTCCAAAGGAATGGATGAAGGAAAGGCATATTTCACTTCATTATTTGAGAATGGCTTAAAGATTTATCCGAAGAACCCACAGGTCGTACAGGCACTTGCGAGCGGTGAGATCGCTGTTGCAGGACTTCAGGAGAGCAATGCATACGGAATGATCGCATCCGGAGAGCCGATCAGCATCATCTGGCCGAAGGAAGGCGCACCGGCATCTGTCCGTGTGGCAGCCATCAGCGCAAAGACGGAGCAGCCGGAGATCGCAAAGGCATTCATCGAATTCCTCTTAAAACCGGAGACACAGCAGGAACTTATTGATGCCGGTGATGAAGGATACTTTGAACCGTCCGTTGCGGGAGTTACAGAAAAAGCAGATCGTGAGCAGAATGGAAAACTCGTATATGCCGAGGCATCCTGGGCATCCGATCATGAAGCAGAGATCAAGGAGTGGTTTGCAGATGAGTCCGCGAAATAATGAAATATTAAAAAAAGCGGCACACAGAGGACAGGCAGAAGGGGCGATCGGCTGGATCGTCCTTTCTGTGCTTGCAGTCCTGATCATCCTGCCGCTCGGAGCCGTTCTTTTACAGGTCGTATCCCCGGGGTTTTTCGGAAATACAGAAAGAACGGGAAGCCTGGATCTTTTATTTGAAGTGTTTGAAAAGCCACTCTGGTACAAGGCGCTTGGAAATTCCATGTCGCTCGGCATCTGGACGACGCTGCTCGGAACCGTATTCGGCGCATTTCTCGCCAATTTCCGAATTAAATGGAAATTCCGGACAGCGAAGCTCCTGGACATTGCAGCGTGGATCCTGATGATCATGCCGTCCTTTATTATCGCACAGGGCTGGGTTTACTTTGCTTCCGGAAACGGGATCGCGAGATCCTGGCTTCACTGGAACAACATCAGCAGTCTCGTGTTCAGTTTCCCGGGGCTGGTATTTATCATGGTGTTAAATAAATTCCCGTTTGCCTATGTGACGATCAAGGCGGCGCTGGAGTGGAAGCCGGAACGCCTTTCCCTGGCGGCCCGGATGAACGGAGCGACCCCGTGGGAAGAATGGAAGACCGTGCAGGCGCCGCTCTGCATTCCGGCTTACTGTTCCGCAGCGATCCTGATCTTCATGGATACGATCGGTGACTTCGGTCTTCCGGCAGCAATCTCCGGTGTATACCGGTTCCCGACACTGCCGTATGCGATCTACACAGCACTTTACAGCTCCCCGATCCGCCTCGATATGGCAGGAGTTCTGTCCTTCTATCTGGTCCTGATCATCATTGCTGCGATGCTCATCCAGTATCAGGTCATTGGAAAAAAACGCTATGATTTCCTGGACACTGGAACCGTAAAGGCAGTTCCGGTCTGCCCGTCATTTGGAGTCGGGATCGTCCTGGACTTCCTCGGTGCATTCCTGGCGTTCATCACACTCTTTGTACCGCTTGGATCCACGGTGATCATGTCATTTTCCGACTCGATCTCGGTGGCAAATTTCAGCTTCACACTGAAGAATTATGAGAAGGTCATCATTGACAGCAAAGACTTGTTAAATGGGATGCAGCATTCCCTGATGATCGCGTTTGCGGCGGCAGCGATCGGTCTGATCCTTGGATTCTTTGTGTCATATGTGATGAACTATTCGGATTTCGTCCTGAAACGTCTGATCGACGTTCTGTCACTCGTCGCTCTGGCAGTTCCGGGCGTGGTTCTCGGCATCGGATATATCTTTGTCTGGAACCAGAGATGGATCGAGGCGCTGGGACTTAAAATGTACGGAACCCCGCGTATCATCGTTCTCGCGAGTGTTGCGGCGGCGATCCCGGTCATCACAAGAGTCCTGACCGGCGGCATGGCGAAGATTCCGAGACCGATCCTCTTTGCGGCCCGTCTCTCCGGAGCGGGACTCCTGACCAGGATCAGGACGATCTTATGGCCGCTCTTAAAGGCTACGGTATTATCGGCATTCCTCTCCGCGTTTGGCGGAAGTGTGTTCAATCTTGCAATCAATACGATCCTTTACCCGCCGAACTACCAGACGCTGCCTGTCTACATCAGCAAAGGTGTGGAAAATCTGAAATTCGGTTATTCCGCAGCTGCGACTGTGTTTGGCGGCGGGATCGTGGTACTTCTGATCCTGGCGATCGAACTTCTGGGGAGAGACTGGAAGAAGAGACCGGAAGATGAGCGGAATGGCAGAAGGAAGAAAGAGAAAAGAAACGTATTTTCAGAAAAAGATCCTTCTGGAAGAACGGCATATGAAGGTGGAGAGGCAGTCGGGACAGTTTCCTCATCGGCAAACGTCTCAGCCGCAAAGAGTGTGTAAACGGGTGCATGAAAAATGCAGAAGTTTGGAGGAAATTTTATGGATTCAGAAAATTATGAAGTGATCTTAAAAATAGAGAATCTCACAAAGAGTTTTGGAAAAACAGAAGTGTTAAAGGGAATCAGCATGGAGGTACGGAAGAACGAGATCATCAGTGTCCTGGGACCTTCCGGCTGCGGGAAATCTACCCTGTTAAACATTATCGCGGGCATGCTGACACCGGACGATGGAAGAGTCCTGATGAACGGTCAGGTGATCTCCGAGGCTGGAAAGGTTCTTCCGCCGGAGAAGCGCCATATGAACATGGTATTCCAGGATTTCGCCTTATGGCCGCATATGACGGCTTATGAGAATATCGCTTACGGATTAAAGCGGAGCAAGATCGGAAAAGAAGAGATCGACGCGAGAGTGCAGGAGCTTTTGACGCTTTTACATCTGGAAGGCCTTGAAAAGCGGTATCCGGCCGAGCTTTCCGGCGGGCAGCAGCAGAGAGTCGCGATCGCGCGTGCGCTGATCACAAAGCCGGACATTCTTCTGATGGATGAGCCGCTCTGCAACCTGGATGTACAGCTCCGCGTGGAGATGCGCACGGAGATGGCGTTCTTGTTCCGCAGACTCGGAACGACTGTTTTTCATGTGACGCATGACCCGTCGGAGGCATTTGCGATGGCGGACCGGATCGTGATCATGAATAAGGGAAATATCGACCAGATCGATTCCCCACAGAACTGCTACCGGAATCCGGGTACAGAATCAGTGGCTGCACTTTTAGGCGCCGGAAACCGTGTCCATGGGTATGCGAGAGAGGATGGTGGCATGCAGATCGATCTCGGAGGAAGTGTCTGCGGGACACTCGGAAGAAACGGGATCCATAAGGACGACATGGTGACGGTGCGCTTCCGCGCTGAGAATGCGGTCTGGAGCGGAGACAAGCGGATGGAGAACAGTTTTCCGGTGGCGGTGGAATACTCGTCCTTTGAGGGGGACTATTACCGCGTCATGGCAAAGATGGGAATGGGAGAGCCGCTCTGTTTCTTAAGTCGGAATTATCTGGAAAAAGGAACGGAAGGTTATGTGAACGTGGATGGCGACCGCCTCTATGTGTATGGACCGGAGACGGCGGCATGAGCGGAAGACTGTTCCTGATGAGTGATGTCCATGGATATTTTCAGCCGTTTTTGAAGATCTTAAAAGAGATCCGGTTTCAGGATGCGGACCGGATGGTGATCCTGGGGGATCTCGTGGCAAAAGGACCGGATTCCCTGGGACTTTTGCACTTTGTGATGGAACATAAGAATATTCTGACGCTGAGAGGGAATCATGAACAGCGGCTCTTACAGTATTTTGGAACAGACCGCGC